>Ga0180437_10000217_pt1 | contig 118646 bp, 159 predicted proteins | sample SS_ome_4_FD_132410 | JGI IMG/M metagenome (GOLD analysis project Ga0180437, IMG submission 132410) | Hypersaline lake sediment archaeal communities from the Salton Sea, California, USA - SS_3_D_1 metaG | ecosystem: Environmental > Aquatic > Non-marine Saline and Alkaline > Hypersaline >...
GTCCGGTTTTCGCGTATGAATTGTGTTAATGATATCCGCATGTTAAAACCTCCCTGTCATAACTTGGGTATATAGTTTCCCGTTTGCCCGATGTTTTTTTAAGGCAAGGTTAATAACTCCCCGCTTGACTTGTTTTTTAAGTTTCCCGTTTTCCCGTTTTTCAAATCGTTTTATTGCCCGTAATACCTCCCGGACAATTTCCCGGTCCGGTGTCCCAACATGCAAACGGTCAATTTTAAAATGTATTGTGTTAATAAAATTGCCCGTCTTATAAGGCAAGGTTTTAACCCGTTTAACTTTTTTTCGTTTGTTTGACATTTTACCTCCCTGCAATCGTTTATAGATTGCCGATTAATTCGGTTTTGTGTTTTTCAAACGTCTTAAGATATCCACGTTCAATAAACGGGCAATGTATAAAATTTCCCGGTGTCATTATTTGCCCGTAATAGATTAACCCAAGTTTCCCGGCGATATCAGCGGCAACCGTATCAAATCGTAATTGCATTTTTTCAATATTGCCGATAATACCCAAGCGGGAAAACTCCCGGTTAATAGCATCCGTTAACCTGTCAAGTGTAACGGGAAAACCGTCCCGGACAAATAGCGTTATAAATATTGACATTTTACCTCCCTATAAAAGCGCGATATGGTTAAATTGAACTTTGAACTTTTTTACGGCACGGTGTTTAATTTCGTCCATGAGTTTTTTTCGGTTTTTGCCAAATCGCTTAACGTCCGTTTTTGTCGGTCTGATTAATCCCCGTTTGGTTTGTTTGCCCGTATGCGGGTTAACTTCCATAACGTCAAAAAATGCCTTGCCGTTAATTATCTGCATTGGGTTTAACCTCCCCGTTTTCCCCGGTCCCGTTTTCGGTCCCGGTTGCGTCCGGTCTGATATACTCGTATCCGTCCGGCGTTTGTAAAATTTCCGTATGCAAAACATCGGCGTATAATTCGGTTAAGTATTCTTTAATATCTTGATTGCGTCCGAATTTTCCCCGGACGTTTATATCAATATCAAATAATAGACTTGCCTTAACCGTAACGTCAAAATCAATCCAATGTGTATAAAATCCGTTTTCGTCCATTACATGATATGAACTATACAAAACGATTTTATCACGTCCGGAATTGTCAAGGTCAATTTTGGTCCCGGTATCTATACCGCAACCGGACGGCAACATATCATTAAAACGGTCAATTGAGTTTTCATGTTTTTCTATCCATTCTTCATTATTGGATTCTATGCAGTTTTTTCGGGCATTGACAGTATTTGCGATTGCCTTATAAAATACGACTTTGCGATTTTTTGGAGTTTTCCGTTTTGTTTGTTTTTCGGTTTCTACCATTGGTTAACCTCCCCGGTTTGATTTGGCATTGTAACGGATAAAAACGGTTAAGACGATTGCAACCGCAACCGTTATTAACTCGTATAAGTCAAGATTGATTTGGATATCCATTGCGTTTTTACCTCCCTGCCGGGACCGTGCCGGGGATTATATCCCCGGACGGTTTCCCGGACGATTTATTTAACAGGTTTCCAAACGGGTTTAAGCGGTTTGATATGTTTGTGTTTACTTGCCTTAAACATCGTATTACATTTAACGCACCGTCTTAAATCGGTTTTCCAATGCCGGGACAAATGCCGATTTAATACGCTATGGCAAGACGGGCAAAAGACCTTGACAGATTTTTTGGTTTTTGGGTTTTTCGGTTTCATTGCGTTTTTCTCCTTAAGTGAGAGTTTTTCGGTTTATTAGTTTTCGAGTTTTCCGATACCGTTTTTCGGAAATTGGTTTTTTTCGATTTTTTCGATAATTGCCAAACCGCCGCATTCATCGGTGTTTTTATATTCGCAACCGGGGATATTCAAAAACGGATTGCCATTGCAGGCGTTTAACCCGTCAATTTGAACTCGAAAACAATCAGCGGTTAATTCTGATTGTTTAACCGTTTGTGTATTCGGTTTCCCTGTTAGCATTGCAAACCATATATTTTTATTATTGCGTTTTGCGGTTTGCGGTAATACGTCCGGGCAATCGTCCGGGTTAACAATTTCCCCGGTTTCCCTGTCAAGTTGCATCCCGTCAAAAAACGGGACGGGTTTTGCATACGCCGGGGAGGTTATAAACCATTGCCGATTTTTTTGGAAAACGTCAAACGGCAAACCGAATTCGGACGCGGTTTGGTTAAGTCTCAATTTTGTAGTATAAGTCAAATATCCGTTATTCCGCAATGTTACGATTTTTTCGTCAAATGAGACAATTACGGTTTGAAAATGTTTGACGTTTGTTTTCCCGTCTTCAGTATATACCATAGTGTTATTAAGTGTAATGCCGGACGTTTTAACGCGTTTGGTCCGGTCCGGATGTTTGCTATAATTTGACATAGCGGTTAACCTCCCTGTTAATTGTTTGCGGTTTCGGTTTCGGTTTCGGTTGCATTCAAAACGGTTTCGAGTTTTTCAAAATCGGACGGGGAAAACTCCCGGTTAATGTCATAATCCCCGGCGTAAAAATCAAACCATGTTAACAAAACCTCCCGATTGCCATTGCGGAATTCGAGAAAATCCTTAAAACTCTCAATTATATAATCCCTGCCATAATCGGTTAATGTATTACCGATAAAAACTTGACAATTACCGCAATGTAACGGGCAATCATTTTCCCCGGAAAACACCGGGACGGGCATTGCATCCGGGTTAATCAAATCGTGATATTCCGGTTTTGTATTCTGTAAAACTTCGGTTTCGATTTCCCCGGCGCAATCCGGGCAATAAACATCGGCGTTAAATATGTAATAGTCTGCATTCATGGTATTACCTCCCTGCAAAGTTATAGAATCCGTTTGACGATTTCGGACGGGCAAACCATTTAATAAAACGGTCCCGGCAATCCCGGCAAACCAAATGCCGGGTTAAATCGAATTTGATATAATTTCGGTTTGTGATAGTTTCGGGTTTAATGTCGGTTTGACACCGTTTGCATTTATTACGGTTTGACATTTTACCTCCCTGCCGGGGAGGTTTCCCCGGCGTTTTCGGTTTCGGCGTTTTCCGGTTTCGGTTTTTCGAGTTTTCCCCGGACGATATAACCGGACACAAAACCGAAAACCAAAAACACAATTGACAAAACGGGCAAGATATATCCGGCGATTATGCAACCGGACATAACCGCAAACGGGACGATATAAGGCAAGGCAGTTTTAATCTTTTTTTCGATATCTAACATGATATCGGTTTTTCCGTCCCGGACGGTTTGTGATAGTTTTTCGATTTTGCGGTTAACTTCGGATTGCATCCGGTTAAACTCTGCAACCGTTTTCCCGGTTTCCCGTTTTGCAATCGCGTTTTGTATATAGGCAAGTGATTTAACCGAAACGGGTTTGACGGTCCGGGGAGGTTTCCCCGTCCCGGTCCGGTCCGGTTTGGTTTCGGTTTTAATAAACCTCCCTGCATTATCCCGGCGTTTTGCCCGTGCTATGTCTGATTTGCTTTTCATGGTATTACCTCCCTGTTATTATTTGCGGTTGCGTTTTTTCGGTTTTTTGAATTTTGACAAGTTCCACGATACCTTAACTTTTTTTGGTTTTCGCGTTTTCGGTTTCACGGTCCTATATACCGCTTGACAAAAACGGCAAATCCGGACATTTGCCTTAACGGTCCGGTTGCGATTTGTCCGGCAAACCGGGCAAGCGGTATCGGTTGCCGTATGAACTTTGTTAAGATTTGTTTGCATGGTATTACCTCCCTGTAATGGTTTCGAGTTAATCGATTTTGTTAATTGCAAGAAAAACCGAATTTTCCGCAATGTCGCATTGTCTGGTAACATCGGACATTATGTGATAAAACTTATTTATAACTTCGGTTTTAAATCCGGTGTCTATTCTATGGATTGCCTCCCGGATATCTTCGGATTCTGATTGCAGGTTTTCGAGTTTAACCCGCATTGCATTAAGACGGTCAATTATTTGTTTGGTCCCGTTTGACATATTACCTCCCGTTTATTGTATCCCGAAGTTCATTAAAAACAAAACGGGCAAACCGTTTGACGGTTTCCCCGTTTTCCCATGCTACAATCAAAACGAAAACCGCAACCGTTAAGACGGTTGCAATTGCGAATAATGGCAAGGTCAATTCCTGCATTTTACCTCCCTGCCTTTAAGCGGTTGATTTCGGAATTAATCGCGTTTAAGATAATTTCGGATTCTGAAAAACTCTTGATATCCCCGTCCGTTAATGCGTCCCGTGATATTCGGGCAATGTGTTTTTTATGCGTTTGCAAGGTTTCAATTCGGACGGTGTTTATTGCGTCCCGTAATGCGTTTGTTTTCATGTATTCGGTTTTCGGTTTCATGGTATTACCTCCCTGTAATGGTTTGACGTTTTCCCCGGTCCCGGTCCCGGCATTTGTTTTGCCTCCCTGCCGTTTGCCCGTCCGGTTTGTTTTCGCGTTTGTTTTGTTTGTTATGTTTTTCATTGCACCAAAGTATAACATAATATCATATATACGCAACCGCTTAACATTATATTACGTTCAAAATAATTTCGATGTTACGTTGTAAGTTATTGGTATATAATAACTTACGTCAATTAAAAATTTTTTTCATAAAATTAAAATAATTGTATAATCCGGACGTTTTAAGCAAAACGTGCAAACGCGTTAACGTAACATATTGGTATATAATAACTTACGTCAATTAAGTTTTGCCCGTTTTGCCGGGACCGTCCCGGCGTTTGGTCCGGTCCGAAACTATTTTTAAAAAATGGTTTGTTAACTTGACTATTGCCGGATTTAATGTTATACTATTAAAATCGAATTTTGCAATTGATTAAAATGTTACAGTCAATTATATTTTGAGTTTCGGCAATCGAATAAAAAATGATTAAAGTCTAACACGAGTTGCCGGGGTTAGACTTTAATCACTATTCAAAATTAAATTGGCATTGCGATTAATTAGGTCCGTGAGAGTTAATTGATTCGTGAGACTTAATTGACTCGTGAGACTTAGTTGATTTTTGAGATAAGTTCGGACCGTGAGATTTTTTAGATTTTTGAGAGAAATCCGGGCGGTGAGATTTTTGAGGTTTCTGAGAGAAGGATGATTTTCAAAATTGCAAGGGGTAGGGCCATATACGCATACGCAAACTCACAAATAAACCTTAATTTTCGCAAAGATAAATAAACCTTAATATCCCTCAAGGCATACGCATAGCGGGAATTCACAAATAAACCTTAATTCTCTTATAAGTCTCAAGACCTCCCCGGTGTCCCCGGTGTCCCCGGACCTATCATATATCCCTAACAAACATCCTAACATAATCCCCGGTCCCCGGTCCCGGTTTCCCTGTATCCCGTCCGGTTTCCCTGCCCTGTATTCCTGCCCTGTAGCACGTTCATACGGGGCCATAGAATGCCCTGTATAACGATTTCCGGACCGTGCTAGACTGTTATTACCTCCCGGCAATACGGGACGTTATACGGCGTTATACGGTCCTGTACGGTCCCCGAATACCCTAGAGTATATAGGCGGTTATAAATGCCCTGTACGGTCCCCGTATCGTGCCGTATGCCCTGCCCTGCATCCTATATAATACACGGTCCCGGCAATGGTAGCACGGTCCTATATACAGGGAGGCAAGACACCGGGAGGCAATCCGGATTTTATACAGGGAGGCGGGGAGGTAAAGATTAATTCCGGGCAAGCTATCTTAAAAAATTTTCCCCGGTAAAACATTAAATCCGATTTTTGAAAAACATTAAATTGAAAAAGATAGTTTTAATTTTTGAAAAATGTTTTCCGTTTTCGGTCCCGTCATATAGGCAAACGGTTTTGATTTTGGTTAAATAAAAAAAGCCGGGATTGCCTCCCGGCTTTTTCGTTTGTGCAAAATGATTAATCGGTTTCGGGCAAAAGGTCAAGACCAATTTCGGCACGTCTTTTATTAGCACGGTCCCGGCAACATGGACCGTATCCGGTTTCATCACAAAACCCGTCCCGGTCCGTATAACTTTCACCGCAATACGCGCAAGACGGTATCTTTTCAAAACAGTCAACACAAATTCCCTGACAATACATATCAAGCGGGTTTGCAAAATTAACGCCGTGGTCGTATGTATCGGACCATTGCGGATTGCCGTTTATCCATTGTTGCTTAAATATCGGAATTCCGCATTCTTCACAGTTCATACTGCAATCATCACAATACCAACTGTCCCCGATTTTCCTTAAAGTCTCATCGGTATCAGTTCTATCAATCGGCTTTTCACAGGCCGCGCAAAATAAAATGTTTTCCCCGTGTTCATTATCAAACTCGGATTTCATTTTGTCTAGCACGTCATTATTAAAATGCTCTGAAACGATTTCGGTAATGCCGGGAATTGTTAGCAAACTCCCGGCGGTTTCGGTTTCAAGTATAGAGTCAAGAGCGGTCTCGAATTTAACGGTATCGTTATAATGTTTCTCCAATTGGTTTGCCCGTGCATTATCGTTATACGGTCCGGGTTCAAACTCCGGACAATTCGGGCAGGATTTTCCAACGTCCGGGCATACCGCGCAATCAAGACTTGCATCGTCCGGGGACGTGCCGTTATCAACTTTGTTTTCGGTTTCGTTTGTCAAGGTTATACCTCCCGTCCGGGTTAAGCTAATACTTCCGGACCGTAACGGTTTTCAAGTTCCATGCGGATTTCGTCCCCGTGTTCATCGGCAAACTCCAATTGTGCCGGGGACCAATCGGCATAATATTCCGAGTCAACATCTCCGGGTTTGACCGTATGAAAAAATATAAGGTCTGCAATTGCAGGACCGTCAAACGGATTTCGTATTGCACCGTGCCGGAAATCTTTACCGCTGAATAGTGTTATCATTTTTGCTTTTGACCATGTGTTTTTCGGCGGTATGATTTTCCGGACAATATATTCCATAGTTCTATCGGTTGCAGTTTCAGGAATTGCGTAAAGTTCAAAACTATAAATAATAGGATTTTCCCCGGACGCATCGGAAAACTCAAAAGTCTCAAAGTTGAAAAGTCTCCGGTTATTATCATGGTACTCAATTGCAAGTGTAACCTCACGTTGTTTATTAAACTCAGTATGAATTTGCCGGATGTTAAACATCGTATCATGCAGACAAAATATTCCCCGGTTATGAGTTTTATCACGTTTCGGATTTGGCAAACGGGACCGGATATAGTATTCATAATCCGATACCATGTGACCATCCTTATACATTAATTTTTTAATGAATTCAAAACCGAAACGATTAAGCAAAACTTTTGCCTTATGAAAAAACTCGGTTTCTTTACCGATTGCTTTTTCACCGTCTTCACGATAAAAGGTTACATGGTTAGGTCCGATTTTAAATTTCATGCTAGTTTCCCTCCCGTAATTTCCGGCGTTTAAAGGTTGCGGGTTTTATTACCTTGATACGTTTTTCAGACAATTCCCCGGACGCTATAACTTGCCCTGTATTACTGCCGTGTTTACATAACATAATCTTAAACAAATTTTTGTCGGTTTCGTTATCATACCAACATTTGATTTTAATCCTGCCCTCCCAACTTTCCGCATATATCTCAATGCCTTTTGTTTTGTGTCCTAACCGAGTCAAGTCTTTTGACATCATACCATTTTGCATCCCGGCTCTGAATTGTGCCATTAGGGTAGCACCTCCGGGCAATGGGTTATACGGCTGTCAACTAATTCGGTCTCTATAACTTCCATGCGGCTATCTTTATACTTAAGTTTATAATCGCAACCCTCCGTAATTTCATCAAGTACCTGACCAACCGGAATACCCTCATCAAACTCAACTTCCACTTTAATCTCAATTCTCGCAGTAAAGCGTTTTTTCTCTTTTGGTTTTTTCGGCATATTATTTTCCCTCCCGTCTTGAAAGTTTATCGGCGTAATGAAAACGGCAAATAAAATCTTTTGCGGTATCAAGTACAGAAAAACTTTTAACTCCCGGATTAATTTGAAAAGTTTGCACATGGTTATAATCGTAATCGGTTATAACGTAACCATGTATCAATTGAATATACTGCCAATGTCCGGACGGTTTGTAACTGTGAAATAGTTTATACAAAATTAAAAATCGGTCACGTCCGTTTTTAAGGATAAAGTTCCGTACATGATTTGGGAGGTTTTTGAAATACCCCAAATCGAAATTTTGCAAATGTCCCGGTTCTCGTTTGTGTCCGTTGCATTCGGTTTCGGTATAAGGCCGAATAAAAAAAGACGTGACTGTATCCCCGATTTGGTTTCCCCGGCATATTGCCGATGTTTGCCTATTGAAAGTTTTATGAGCGGTATCAATTATTTGCTGCATACCGTTTGCGGTCCATTGCTTTTCACGATATTCAGGTCTTGAGACTTTTTCGGTTTTTGTCGCTGTCATTAATTTCACCTCCCGTTTGGTTTTATTCGTTAAGTGTAAAGAGTTCGATTTTATCGGTTTCGGGATTTATCTCAACTGCCTCCCCGGATTCATCGGTCAAACTCCAACCGTTATATCCGTTATCAATTTGTATTGCGGTCCCGTCCGGTTTGGTTATACTTCCGAAAACATCTTCACAATTCAAAAACCCGCATTCATATTGGTAATCATTTGCGAGTTTAAACATACGCGCATGTGTATAGCCTCCCCGGACATCACAACCGCCGTGCAATTGCAGTATAACGTAAAACTCTTTACCGCAAAAAAGGTCTTGCAATTCCGTATCGTCCCCGGAATATTCAAGCGCAAGATTTGTATATTGTATTACCTGAGATAAACTAGACTCCCCGTTATACGAGTTAACCGTATTACTCTGAATAATATCAAAAGTCTCTTTCAACCAATTTCCGGCTTTTTCAGAGACACCGTAAAAAGGTCCGTCCCAATCAGAATTCTCATCTTGCAGTTTATTAAACTTTTCACAGATTTCATCAAGTTCCAATTGGCATTTAAGATAATGATAAACCGATATACCATAGCAGATATCCGTTGATTTGGTATCGGTCTCGGAAAGTTCATCAAAAGTTACGGCGGGTTCATTTTCAAAATCAGCGGCGGTTTTCCCGGCGTTACGTTCATGGTTACGTCCGTATGCACCTCCGGAGTCTAGCATGTGACTTCCGGTATTTTCGGTTAACATGGACGCTATCAACAATGCGGCTTTGTCGGTCACTTCGACTTTTTCGGTTTTTTTGGTTTCTTCTGTCATACGTTTTTACCTCCCGTTTGATTTTGTGTACCGTTCTGAGGTCCACGGTCCTGTACGTTTATACGTTTTATAACAATCGGCAATAGCGTCAAACAGTTTCGTCTTGATTTTATCCATTTGGAAATCTGCAAATTCCGGCGCGTCCGGTAGTACAGTTATACCTATACCCAAATGCCAATGATAACCGCCGGATTCTACGCAAACCGCAAACAACCTATTATTGAATAAAACCATCGCGCTATAATTATAAAAATCATTATGAATGCTAGACCTTTCGTGAGTTCTTTCAAAAGACTTCGGAAGCAAACTTTCCAGAAAAATGATTAAATCCTCAAACTCCATTGACCAATCGGTTGCGTCTTCAGGGATATCCAAATCAATATAAACTTGACTTGCCTCCCGTTCATTACCATTTTGCAAAACCCAATTGCCTTTACCCATAGATTTTTACCTCCCGTTTACTTACTCCGCATTATGCGGATATGAAAACAGTCTTTTACAATTTCGGCGGTTAAGACTGTATATTTTTTACGTTGCATATTACGGTAATACATTTGACTTTCAACTTTAATGGCAGGTTTCCCCAATCCCCGAAACTCCAATTTTTTCTTAATAAACTCAAAAGCCTTAATAAGACTTTTCGCTTTAAACCTCCCGTAAAAACTCCAATGCGTTTGGTTATCATACTTGCCTAATACGGTATAATCCGGCAATGTTTACCTCCCTGTTATAGAATAAAAGTGAAATGAATTTAAACGCGAAAAGCCGGGGAGGTTTCCCCGGCTATCATATTGCTTAATCGTTTTCGATTTCGGGACCGTATTTTTGCCCTGCGAAATTTTCCCCGCTTGATATAATGGAAGTGATAACACCGTCAATTTTAATCGCTTGCCCTGTAGTACCACGTCCCCAAACATAACCGTATGCCGAGTCAAGTACAGTTTCCCCACGGTCCTTAAGCTGGCGGTAAAGGTAATCAGACACAAACCAATATTCAAAAACATCGTTTTCATTAGGTTCGGCAAGTTCCAAAAGGTCTTTATCATTATCCGCGTTTTCGAGTTCTTTTTCAAGTTTCTCAATTTCCGAATTTAACTCAGCAATCCGCTTTTGTTTGGTTTCCTTAAGTTCCGGGTTTTCATCGAAATCGTCATACGTCAAGTCAAGTTCCAAATCGTCCCGTTCATCGGTTGCGGTTTCAATACTTTCATGGATTTCAGTTATACGGGTTTCAAGGTCTTCAACTTTTTCGTCCCGTTCACTTTCATTACCTTCAAAATCCCCGTCCGATAAAGTTTCATAATAATACTGCGTATGCTCAAAATCGCAATAATCCAATTTTCCGCATTCAAGCAAATCCGTAATAATTGACGTGCCTAGCATGATAACATGGTTTGCTACAAACCGTCCGGCAATCTCTTGATTTTGAACACTGTGAAAGTTAAGTCTCGTTTCAGTTTTCGGCATTCTACCTCCCGTTTTGCAAATAAGAGTTATAAAGGTTTTCGGTCCTGATTTGTCATAAGTGTTAACGCATTCTTAATGTTAGCACATTATACCAAAATCCTATATATATGTCAAGTATTATTTTGAGGCAAAACAGGGTTAAATAAAAAAACGGTGTTAGGACCGTCCTAACACCGTTTCACCGGAAAACTACAGGGAGGTTAATTTTCCGTTATGTCTGCGAGTTCAAACTCTTCAATTGCATCCGGGGTTAACTCTTCAATTCCGGACGTATCAACACCGAAGCAATTGAGGTGAATTTTTAAATCTGCTATCTGTTCTTTTGCAACATCGTTAAGGTAATCGTCCCCGCTGTCTGATTCTATACCCCACAATCCCGCGCTAGTAAAAGTCTCAATTCTGTAACTTCCCGGATGATTAGGGCATTTGTATTTAACCGTGCATTCGGCGCGAATACCGATTAACACAAAATTGCCGTTTTGAAAATCCTTCATACGTTCATAATCCTGCATTGCGTAATGCTCTTCAACCGCTTGCAAACTTCCGTGTTTTGCAATCAACTCGTTTTTGGTTTCCTGTTTAACATGGTCCCAATTTCCCGGTTTGTAAACACCGTGATTGCAGGACACAAAATACAAATAATCCCCGCCGTAATGCTCACCAATCTCTTTTAAGTCAATTGCGCCCTCTTGCCAATTATCCGTGAATTCACCAATCCACGAAACATCGGCAATATCGTCATAAATCTTTTTGACGATTAAAGTCTCAACTTCCGGCTTGCAAGTCTGTACTTCCGGTTTCCCGTTTTCCATTGGCTATACCTCCCATTATATAAAAGAACGGTTAGAAAGTTTCCCGTGCTAGTTTCGTTTCAGACCTGTAACCGCAACCGGATAAAATCCAGAATACAACGGCACACTATTTCGGTAGAAACTAGCACGATTATTCAGGACACATATTATACCAAAATATAACCCCGGTGTCAATAACTTTTTTTCGTACAAAATAATTTTATGGTTGCATATATTTTAAACAGCGGGTTAAGATAGCTGGTTAAGCGAAATCGAAATAGTTTATACCACGGGAATTAATTGGTACAAAAATTCCGGGGTTGGACTTTTTAGGTTTGTGCGACAAATTGGGGTCGTGAGACTTTTTCGGTTTCTTAGACTTCATTGACTTTCCGGAGGGTTGGGGTTTTCGGTCCCCAACCCTCCGGACCTCCCGCATACACAAGCGCGAACAGACAAATAAACCTTAATACCCATCTTTATCTCACATACGCAAACTCTCAAATAAACCTTAATCTACCTACCCCACGCGCATGTGACGCGAATAGGCAAATAAACCTTAATACTCATCTTTATCTCAATACCCGAAATCCTCTCAAATATATTTAGGACCAAAAAAATTTATTCGTTCTCAAAAATTTTTTTGAAGATTCCGAATTTATCCGGTTATAATAGTGTGTAAATGTAAGCTACTTTATTTTTCCCTTGACGGAGAAAGACGCATGGAACTCTTCAACACACTATTGATATTCTTCGGCGGCATCGGTACAGGTGTCGCATTGTTTCTCGGACTGATTCTCTGGTCTGCGCTCAAAGGTCGTAACGGTGTGGACAGAGATGGATTGTGCGAGAGGGAAGAGGACCACGACTTCATTATCAAACCCGCTTTCGGGGGGACCATCGGTGTCTGCCGTAATTGTGGATTCACGGTCCTGTCTGAAGGTCTCTTCGACTTGCAAGAGCGTGACGTAAAGATAATCAACTACATGCTCGGAGAGCAACGGGCGAGAGCCACGATTGGAAAACTCGAAGCGTTGAAAGAGAACATATAACCCGCAACATTTAAAAGTCGTTTTATATTTTTACATAAAAAAACGGGAGGCTTGATTGCCTCCCGTTTTACATTTAATCTCGAATTACAGTCTAGTCCCTTTTCGGAAGTCCCGGATTTCTTTTTTCGAGTTGCTTCTTCAGGAGCTTCGTGTTCATGTTGTTGTCTTTGAAAAATCTCAGAGCATCCTTCTCGAACACGAGTCTGCGTTTCGACACGATTGTAAAATGTTCGATGAGTCCCCGGTCAATCCAGAGTGTGATAGTTCTGGTGCAGACCTTCGCCGCTCTTGCGAGTTGTGAGGTTGTGAAAACCACTTCCTTTTTGAGACGGTCCAGCGGTACGTTCTGTTCCTCAAGGAAGTCAATGAAGTCCTGACGTTTCACACGTCTCCGGCCTACACGACCTTCCATCGTACTCGGAAGATTGCTTCCCTTTATGTGACCATCATCAATCCAGTTCCCCGCCGCAAGCTGCGAGATACCGAGAAAGTCTGCAATGATTCCCGTGGTGAGAATTTCGGGGAGTCCGTTCTTATCTTTCTTTTTGGACTTGACCTTCGTGGATTTCTTTTTGGTCCCGGTCTTCTTTTTACCTTTCGTTTTCTTACCGGACTTCGATTTCTTTTTCTTCTCGACCTTCACTTTGGTCTTTTTCTTTTTCTTCTCTTTATCCTTTTTCTTGGACTTCTTCTTTGGTTTACTCTTGACCTTCGACATTGAATCTCCTTTCAGGTTATCGGTGGTCTCGTGTTAACAAGTGACGTTACGAGAGAAGTTTACTATTAAAGATAGAACTAATCAATAAAAAAATAAAAATTATTAATAGTAACAGTGTTCTTATTTTCATCGAAAAAAAATTTAAAATACCCTTGCAAGTCTAATTTTTCCGGGTAATACTACTTTTAGCTTTCGCTGGTTTCTTCACCAGCCAATACCTCTTTGTCCGGGGAGGCAACCTTTTTGGTTGCCTCTTTTTTATTGGCCTTCCGCTTACCCTTTTTCTTCGTTCCCTTTTTCGCTTTCTTATCCGGTTTCTTTTTCGATTTCTTTTTTGGTTTCGCTTCCTTTTTCTCGCGTGTCTTTTTCTGTGTTTCTTCGCGTGTCTTCGCACGTTCACGCGCAATGCGATTGATAACTCTACGGCTGACCATCTTCGTTTCTTCCAGACGTTTAGCCATAAGCTCAACTGCCTGACCTAAGAGAACGGGCATCGAATCGAAGAACACGGTACAAAGGATATCCCGGACCGACTCACGGAACGGGTCTTCGTATGCCTCAAAACCTTCGACCCAATCAGCGACATTAAGATACTTCGCAAACGGGAGTTCACTATTCTCTCCCTCCCATATACAAAGAGTCTTCTTACATATCGTGCATTCGAGTCCGAGACGGGGAACCATCAAGGGAAGGTTGACTTGCATCGGGACTCCCTGTTGGCAGAAAGGACACTTGTATGCTTTACCCTTCTCGAAGATAGGTTTCATCTTTCCGTTTGTGAGGTAGAAAGAGAACCCGCAATCATTACACTCGAAGGGAGTTCCGGACTCACCGACAAGGATTACCTGTTTTCGATATACCGTCATACTTTTACAGACGGGACACATCATCATTTTTTACCTCCCTCAAGATTTTGCGTAACAGGTATTTTCCTGTCAAGCAACCATTTGGTTGATTCGTCTTTTAACTTATCCGGGATTCCCGGTCTTGCTGCCCGACCCTGATGAAACATTATTTGAAAAGTCGTATCAGGTAGAGTCGCAAAATCAGGTCGTACCTCCACGATGGCGATACGCAATTGCTCCCACGTTCCTGAAAGTAAAATCTCTTGATATCTTTTCTGGACTTCAAGAGTTAATACTTCTTCGCTATGGCGTTTACTTTCCTCTTCATCTCTCGGACGATGTATTTTGCCCATGCCTCTCCCCCAATGTCGGTCAGAAATACTATCACATCTTCGTTAGTAATCCTAACCTTTCGTAATTTTTTGTTTTGTTTTTTCATGCACTTCAATTTCCTGCGCCGTGCCAACCTCCACAAATCGGAGGGAGGATTAACGTAGCATTGCAAAGCGAACATCTCATCCGTATCCAATCCCCGCTCCAACGCGGCTATCATCTCTCTACCGTTTACTCTCGATATAACATCCGGAGTTTGTGAAGGGATATAATTTTTCTGTTCGTAAGAACCGAGATGTTCCGTGGAATGTTCCTTCGCGTGTTCACGTTTCTTTTTCTGTTTAGGGTAAACGTGTTCTGAAAGATGTCGGCTAACAACCGTGAAGATGAACGTGGTAACTTTACCCATCTTCTTTTTGTAATAGCGGATGGCCTTTACTACGGCAAGCACCCCTTCCTGAAATAAATCCTCCCTGCTGAACGAAGGTGTTTCCGGGAGCGAGTTCGTCCATCCTTCGGTAGCTTCCCAAATCGCTCCCATGTTTTCCTGAATCAACTTATCCGTCCTATTCATTATGCCCTCCTAGTGTATTCCCGAAGCTTTGCGCTTTTTCTTTTTCTTTTTCTTTTTCGACTTTTTTTGTTTATTTTTCCATGAGTCAAGTTGCTCGAAGTAAAGGTACTTCTGGTCGAAGTATAGCATCACGCTTCCCGTTCCGGACCAACGGGAAGCTTCGACATAGAGTAGTGTTTCAGGTTCCCACTCATATTTTTGAGGCTCATCATCACTCCCTTCTACCGGAAGTCTCCTGCGGTGCATGAGCCAAATCCTGTCGGCATCACCGGGGATACTCGAAGAGTCCCGGAGGTCATACATATTCATCGGTTTATCGAGAGGGATTTTTCTCGGATGAGCAATCAATATTAAAGCGACACCGAGTTCCTCCGCGAGAAATTTAAAGTTCTTACTGACGATGCTGGTCTCTTCAACGATGTGTCGTTTATCCCGGACCAGAAATTGAAGATGGTCGAACACCAACAATTTAATTCCGAGTCTCCGGACCGCATGTGAGATGGTATCGAAAATTACGTCCGGCTTTACTGAACGCTTGCACCAACCGAAGTACAATGGTTTGTCCCACAACTTCGCTTGAGCAAGCATGATTTCATCTTTGGTGATGTGGTCCGTTTCGACTCTGCATATCGAAGCTATAAATCTCTGCATTATTTTATATGGTCGGGATTCAAGGCAGAAGAAAAGGGTCGGGACCGGAGGGGAGACATCGAGAAGATTGTGCAACGCGATTCCCTGTGCGATAGCGGTCTTCCCTTGCTTCGGAGGTGACGCTAGAATGCAGAGGTCTCCCGGATTAATTCCCTTAGAGACTTCGTTGAATCTAGGCCACGGTGTCATTATCGCTTCGTCCCCGGTCTCCGCATTTAATAAAAGTTCTGAGAACGCTTCACGGGTCGTGAAGATATCCAGCATTGAAAAAGCTTTCGCATTGTCCATTGCTTTCTGAACGATTGCCTTGAAGTGTTTCCGTTTCTTCGTAAGGACATCGTTCCAATCTTTTATATCATCGTCTTTCGGAAGTTCGAGAAAGAACGTGTTGTCCTCTCCCAATCTCTTCGCCGCTTCCAACATCCCTTTTTGCCCTGCCGCATCCGCATCGTAAGCAAGGTAGATTTTTTTACCCACAAGTTTGTCGAACCATGTGGGTTCCAATGTCCCCGCTCCGGCAGTAACGGCAACGACATTTTTGAAACCGCCTTCCCAAAAAGAAAGACCGTCAGTTTCACCTTCGGTCACAATGATTTCATCCGGGAATTTTTTCAATGCCGTTTGATTCCATAGAACTGTTTTGGCTCCGTAGAATCTGCGGAAGTCTTTGGATGCGGGGGGAAGACTCCGGCCTTTCCAATTATCATAGCCGTGACCTTCCGCATCAATATGAGGTATGATTACATAAGGTGATTTCTCCCCGGTCTCAAAATGCTCAAGCATTGCGTAACCGAGTTTAAATCGTTTGATGGTCTCTTTAGAGAATCCGCGCTTCTTAAGATATTTGAGACCTTTACGGCCTATCTTTTTAAAGAGTCTTTTGTGACAATTACGGATAAAAAGTTTTGTTGGTTTTTTGTAGGTTTTCTTTCGGAAGGGTTGGTCGAAGTCTCCGCATCTATCTTTAAGTTGCTTAAGACTTCCTCTCGCATGTTCCTTGCCTTCGGTCTCGCAGATGAAACAACGATAGGCTCCGGTGTCTGCATTAATCCACAACTTATATTTCGCGTTGCCACAAAAAGGGCAAAGCTTTATTCGGTATTCATCTCCCTGTCTTTTATACTCCCAACCTCTCGAAGAAATAAAATTCTTTACTTCGGTTTCCATTCCTGCCATGTTTGCCCCGATTTCCCGGAGCCATGCAGAGAGAGTCTCACTCACCCTGAAGCGATAGAATTCCTATCGCTACTTTATGACAAAGACGTTACGTTTTCGAGACCCCCCTGCCCGACTCGTTTGTTTCTTATTTGCTTTCGCTGATGAGCGGGTAGTGATATTTTCGTAACGGTGAGATACATCTTAACCCGGAACCTACATCTTGCCAAGAAAAAAATCTATTAAAAGTAAAAATTTTATTTTATTTCGTACAAAAGATTTTCTAGGTTTTAGACAGTTCTTTCAACCTCCTCTTGAGCTTTAAGCGGAGTTTGCGTTTCTTCATTTTGTGATACCAATATTTATCGAGACGGTAAAGCACGATGTCTTTATTATCGTTGTCCGGTCCTATGCACCAATCATCTTCGTTCCATGCGGCGGTAGAGAATGTTTGCCAACGGTGTTTGTACTTCTCCATCCTCCTGCGGTGAGTTGCCTTCGCTTTTTTATATGGGTCTTTAATTTCCTTCTCCGCTTTCTGATTGTCGTGCAGTTCCAACGCCCGTGTCAAGGCGGCATCGGTTACGAGTTGAGCGGCATGAGGGAAACTTCTTTTGAAGTGTTGCAGTTGAGCATCGAGATAAGTTTGGAAAGGTATATCATATTTAATACATATCTGCCAAGCTTGCCTCAGTGTCGAATATGTTGCGGTCCCCTCTCGCGGAAATCCGATGTATCGTTTATGATAATGTTTCTTTGCTCGAACCCAAACGAGTAGAAAACTGTAAAAAGTTTTGTTCATGTTATGCTTCCTCCGGTTATACTATTATAACCGAGATTTAACGCTATGAAAATTATTGTAGAAAAAAATCGTTTGCGTCTCAAAGGAGTCACGGATTCCTTGCAGGAGAAACTCCGTGAAGAACTCTCGTATTTTAAAAAGAATTTTTTCATGGAACCCCGTTACCAGAGCGGCGATTGGGACGGGCGAACAGGATTCATCCGTGCTGCAAAGAAAAGTTATCTCACCGAAGCTGGTTTTCTCCGGCGCGTAGTTAAAGTTGTAGCTCGGTTCCCTAAGAAGTTTCGCAAACTGAAAATCATAGACGATAGAAAAAAGATTAAATATAATAAGAAAGGTTTGCGGAAAGCGCGGAAGCTCGTTGAAGAGAGACCGTTCCAACAGGAAGTGTTAGAAAATTTTATCCGGGTCGGTTACGGTCTGGTTCATGTGGGAGTCGGAGGTGGTAAGACTCACGTTATGTCCGGACTCTGTATGACCTATCCGAAAGCAAAAATTTTAATTCTCGTCCCTACAATTAAACTTCTCCACAAAACCATACGAGTAATTTATGAACACTCCGGAGAGAGGGCGGGACAAATCGGTGACGGGAAGTGGGAGGATGATACCCGCATCATCGTTGCAACTTACCGCTCCCTGTTTCCTATCAGACAGAAAAAAGGCGGGAAGCTTATTTGGAAAAAGGAAGCGCGGAAGATTGCCCGGACAGTTGACCTACTCATGGTTGACGAATGCCATCACGCGATTGCAAATAATCACAAGGCTTTTCTCCGGGAAGTCCGGACGCACTCGCGTATAGGTTTCTCCGGGACCATCAATCTTAAAAATGAAACACTTCTTTGTGAAGGTCTCTTCGGTCCGGTACTCGCTTCGTACTCTCTGAGTTGGTTAATTAAAATGGGGTACTGCGCTGAAGCGAGAATCGCGTGGATTAAATATCCGACTAAGAAAGTTAAGACCGGGAGCTACCGAGAAGACTACGACCATTCGATTGTCTATAACGAAAACCGTAACACCGTTTTTAATTGGTTCATAAAAAAACTTGTGAGACGCGACCACTTAATTCTCGGTCTCGTAAGATATCTCGACCACGGGGAACATCTCGAAGAATACTTTAATGAGGAAGGGACCGAAGCTCATTTCATCCACGGCAAGATGAAGAGTTCTTATATAGATGAGATGGCAGATAAATTAAATGACGGTGAGATTCCTTTCCTTATCAGCACTCCGATTTTCGATGAGGGTGTTGACATCCCTTATGTAACTACTCTGTTACTCGCGGTAGGTGAACAGAAAGAGGAGAGGCTTGAGCAAAGACTTGGACGTGTACTCCGTGCTATCGGACCGAAAACTCACGCACTCATTATAGATGGCTACGATGGGGGAAGTGCCACTACTGCAAAACACTCACGGAATAGATTGAAGTTTTATAAAAAGATGGGGTTTGAAATCCGGGAGTATAATTTTAAGAAAAAGAATAAAGTATCGTTCCCTCCTAAAATCAAGACCATTTCATAAAGTTATAAGACCTAGCAAAAAAATTTATTTTTTTATGAGATTTTGAACCGACACGGGTTATAACTATACAGACACTTATTATCGGTTTGCTTTACCGTTAACGGACAAAAAGGAGGAATGTTCCAATGGCGAAAGCGAAAAAGAAAGACACGAAAAAGAAGGGTAAGAAAAAGGAAGAGAAGTCTTCAAAGAAGAAGAAAGGAAAAGGGAAACCCAAAGGCGCGGGTAAGGCCAACATGGACCGCGCTCGTAAGAAGCATCAGGAAGCGAAGTCGAAGTTCGGCGGGGGAGACCTCCCGTTCATGCAACTTTCTCCCGGTGATAACCGTATCCGCATTCTTCCTCCCCCCGCTGGTAGCGAAGACTTTTTCATGTCCACGGCCTATCATTATAATGTAGGTCCGGACGGACAGAGAAGTATCATGTGTCCCGCCGATGCTACCGACCATAAAGTTGCCTGTGCAATCTGCGAGATGGTCGAAGAGAAGCGGGAAAAAATTAAGAAGCTCACCGCGAAGAACCCGAAGAAGAACGCCGGGAAAATCAAAGCTCTCAAGGAAGAGGTCAAGGACCATCGTAAGAAAGCGAAGATTTACTTTAACGTACTCGACATGGATAACCCGGAGTCAGGCGTACAGGTTATGTCCACGGGTTTCCAAGTGTGGGACGGTGTGATGTCTTTCATCGACCCGAAGAAAGGCTACGGCGACATCACAGATATGAAGAAAGGCCGCACTCTTACTATTAATAAGAATGTGCCGAAAATGAAAATCAACACGAAGTACACCGTTGTCCCGGACGCGAAACCTTCTGCCATAAAGAAGGCCAAGACTATCATCGACCAGCTTTTCGATTTCTCGGAAATCTTTGCCATCCCGTCTTACGAACAATCGCAACTCGCTCTCGAAGGTGAAGAGTGGGACGCTGAAGAAGAAGGCGAAGAACCGGAAGAGGAACTCGAAGACGAAGAACTCGAAGACGATGAAGACGATGATGAGGACGATGATGATTCCGAAGACGAAGACGATGATGAGGATTCGGAAGACGATGATGAAGACGATGATGATGAGGACTCCGAAGACGAAGACGATGATGATGAAGACGATGATGATGAGGATTCGGAGGACGATGAAGACGAAGAGGACGATGAAGACGAAGACGATGATGAAGACGATGAGGACTCCGAAGACGATGATGATGAAGAGGACGATGATGAAGACTCGGAGGACGATGATGATGAAGACGATGAGGACGAAGACGATGAGGACGATGAGGACGATGATGAAGAAGACGAAGACGATGAAGACGAAGAAGACGAAGAGGACGATGATGATGAGGAAGACGAATTCCTAGACAAGTCCCCGAAGAAAGGTAAAGGTAAAAAGGGGAAGGCGAAAGGCAAGTCCAAGTCCAAATCGAAAAAAGAAACGAAGAGCAAAAAGAAGACCGAGACCAAAGGCAAAGCCAAAGGTAAAGGTAAGAAAGACACGAAGACTAAGGGAAAAGCGAAAGGTAAGGGTAAAGGGAAAAAGAAGAAAAAATAATTTTCCCTCTTGACTCTTGCTTTGCTCTTTGTAAAATACATGCACAACAAAAAATTTCCCCTTGCTTGACTGACCGGGGGTTCCTCAAGTAAGGTAATGCGAAGTCTGCCCTTAATCTAACCCCCCTCTCAGATTAAGGGTCACGAGTAGTCGGGGAGTTGTGACCCATCTCCCCGGCTTCTTTTTTATAATCACGCAGGGTAGAGTAGTCTGGTAACTCACTTGCCTCATAAGCAAGACATCGGGGGTTCAAATCCCTCCCCTGCTACTACTAAGCTCTTTCAAAATTTGGGGGTGAACTGGTTTCGACTAGGTAACGGAACTTTCAACTCAGCACGGAGTTGGTCGGATGGCTCCGTTTAAAAATCCGACTATAACCCTTTACATGCCAAACAGCCTGTAAAACTTGCGGCGTAGCCGCACCCGGACCTATTGACTCCGATAGATGGACCTCCGGGCAAATATCGGATGGCTCCCGGAAATCACGGGAACGGCGCACACCCGTTTAAAATGTGTTGGCATTCCGGAAAGACGGGACGGAGCTTGCCCGATGAGCTTAAGCCACAGGCAATCACGGGATAAAGCTGTAAGACCGTTGGGACGGAAGTTAAGCTAGGACCGGGGTTCGATTCCCCGCACCTCCACAATTACCCTGTGGTGTAATGGTAACACAGAAGGTTTTGGACCTTCCATTCTAGGTTCGAGTCCTAGCAGGGTAGCAAGACGGACATGGAGGTAAGCACTTCAGCTTCCCTCTAAAAAAACATAACACCTATTTTCTTTTCAACGAAAGGAGTTTTGGACATGCCTCCAATATTCGCAGAACCCGTAGGGCAACTTATGAGTCAGGTTATGAAGGCTCAAGATATCTGGAACAAGGTAGGACGCGAAGAAGAGATTGAAGCTGACCTTGCCAATCTCGCATTCACCGCTTTGACTACCGCGCTCCCGCTGCAAAAGGAAGCGGCTGACAGGGAACCCGAAGACTTCGTTAAATACTGTTACGAAAAAGTCGGGATGGAAGAGAGTGAGATACCGGACCCGGAAGACATTAATAAATCAACGGTGTTCGCTCGTTGCCTCCTGCAAAAAATCTGTCAATTCTTTATGACCGTTCATCAGAGAGCGGCGACTTCCGCACAACACGCTTTCACTCTTCCTCCGGAAGTAAAAGAAAAACTGGAAGAGCAACAAGCCGCACTCGATGATATGAGAATCGCGGCGAAAGAAGAATACGATGAACGTGCCGCTTCGGGAGACCCGAAGATTGTGAAGATGCCGGGAGCGGCAGAGACCGACCCGCAACAAGCTCCGTCCGAAAAAGAAAAGTCGGAAGCGGAAAAGCAGGATGAGTAATGGATATCATCCAAGCTAAAATCGAGATTGCTCAAAAGATGTTGAACATCTCGAAGTATAAACAGGCATTCATGCAACTCCCGGAGGACCAGATACCTCCGGGAGAGTTTGCAAAGATGCAGGAACAGGAACACGATTTAAAAACACACATGGCTTTTTACGCTTCGATGCCTGAACTCTCCCCGATAATGATTAGCTGGATGGTTGATATTGTCGGGAAGGATTCGTGCAACGTAGAAAACCTTGCCGCGAAGTTTCCTATCCCTGAAGATGTTCCCGCCGATAAAACCCAAGTCTCCATCTCCGGTTACTCACCAAACGATGAAAAGATTCACGGTGCGATTACCGAACAATTAAAAACTGAAGGTGGTGTCCTACAAATGGTAATCACGACTCTGGAACGGAATAACTTTGTTATCTCGGATTCCGGAGGAGGTTGTTGCGGTTGGCATGTAGGGGTAGCTTGTAACGATGCGGAGGCCGCGAGACTTTGCGCCATCGTTCACCAGCGTTTCAAAAAAGCTATCAGTGTCGGAGCCATTGCGGTATTCAAAAAGTTTTGGGAGCATCGTTTCCCGGACCTTTATAATGACGATGATGCCTTACAGTTTTTACGGGAGCATAAAGATTATGGCAAAGGTGAAGATTAAAAAAATCGTACTACTTGCTCTGGTCGAATCCACTTGCCCGTGTTGTAAAGCCGGGAAGATATGTATGGATGATGAGCAGGGAAATATAGTTTGTACGAACTGCGATTTATGTTACGACATGGACACCGAAGAACTCACCGGGACTTCCCCGGATATCGCTTGCGGTATTATTCCTAAAAGGAGTTAACCATGAAACACTATTGCTTGGGTTTCATCTTCGATGAGGACAATCAAAATGTAGTCCTTATTAAGAAGGCTAGACCCGATTGGATGAAAGGGAGTTACAACGGAATCGGCGGCGAACATGCGTATGGGGAAATCCCGGTTGAAGCAATGCGCCGGAAAGTCCGTGCCGAAGTCGGAGTTATAATCCATCAATGGACCCACGTTTTTAGTCTGCACGGTAAAGGTAAGGACGGGAAACCGTATCAGGTATGGGTCTTCAGAACTAATATCGAAAACTTCAAACAAATCCAAACCATGACCGATGAGGAAGTCAAGTCATTTCCCGTGGACGAGATTAATGTCCCGGTTGTAAATGATATTCGTTGGATGATTCCGCTCATGCTCGAACACCATGAGTGGCCTGTTGATTTCAGAAGGGTTATGGTTCCTGTCAATGCCAAAGAAAAAGAAAAAGAAGAAGAGCAAAAAGCGGAAAATCCGGCTAAGAAAAATTCATAAACTCTTTCCGGATGTTACGAGTTGTACCGCTTGCAAACTCCACCGGACCCGTAATCAAGTTGTGTTCGGGCAGGGAGATGTTTGCGCGAAGATGGTAGTAGTCGGGGAAGCTCCCGGCGAGATGGAAGACTTTAAGGGAAAGGGTTTCGTTGGTCGGTCCGGGCAAATGCTTCGGAAGGATATGGAGCAAGTCGGAATATCCCCGGACAAAGTTTTCTTTTTGAACATAGTAAAATGCCGACCCCCGAAGAACCGCGACCCGAATCCAAAAGAAATAAAGACGTGCCTCCCGTGGTTGCAAAAGCAACTCGAAATTATTAAACCCAACATCATCGTAACGCTCGGACGTGTTGCATCTCAAACTTTACTCAACACGAAAATCGGGATTATGAAACTGCGCGGTAAGATGAAGATTCGCGGGACCATGCGAATCTTTCCCATGCCGCATCCACGTTGGGTACTCGGAAATAATTACAAACATATCAGAACGGATTACAGAGAGGAGCTTGCCAACGCTCTCAAGTTATCGAAGGAGAAACCCGATGGCGAAAAAATCTCGTGGTGGACGTACCTCAAAAGGCAGTACGAAGAAAACTAAAAAGAAACTCAACGTGAAGGATAAAGATAAACTCCTCACGAATGCCATAACCGGATTTAAAAAAACATTCGGTGATGAGGCCGTTGAGTACGTTTTCAAATCTCCCCCGCCGATGTTTATTCCCTGCACGAATCTCGCAATCAACTTCGCGGTCTCCGGGGGAAGAGGATTCCCAACCGGACGCATACTTGAGTTTCTCGGAGGAAGCTCAAGCGGAAAATCTCTTTTGCTTTACGACCTGATTGCACAAGTACAGGCGAGAGGTGGATACGCTTTCCTTGCAGACAATGAAAAAGCACTCGACCCACTTTGGGCGAGAAAAAACGGCATCTCTGATAAACGTCTTCTTAACTTTGAACCCGTTACCATCGAAGAGTTTTTTGCAATGGCATTCGGTCAGGGTAAAGGTCAGAAACGTCAGAAGGGTCTGGTTGAACGCATCCGTGCAAAAGACCCGGACAGTCCTATCCTTGTCGGTTGTGATTCCGTTGCCGCACTCACAACTCAAGCTGAACTGGATGCGGAGTTCGGGAAAGCGGATATGGGAGGAGCGGCAAGGAAACTTTCTCAGGCATTCAGAAAAATCGTGAAGCAATGCGAAGAGATGAACGTGATGCTCGTGATGTTAAATCAGACCCGCGAAAAAATCGGTGTGATGTACGGCAACCCGGAAACTTCTCCGGGCGGTAAGGCACTCCGATTCTATTCCACGATTACCCTGCACTTCGCAAATCCGAAACGTCTGATGAACACGAAGGGCAAACTGAATCTCGCTGTCGGAGTCAAGCCTACGATACGGGTTGATAAAAATAGAATTGCTCGACCCTTCATGGAAACGAAAGTCAACATCCTTTTCGATAGCGGTCTCACAAAATACTCCGGGCTTCTCGCAACGCTCGTGGAGTCCGGTATTGTTACCAGAGACAAAGGAGCAAAAGTTTATCGTTGGGGTAAGTATAAATTTCCCCGTAAAAAATTCAGGAAGTTCATGGACAAACATCCTGAGATTCTTGAGGCCGCACCTCCGGAACTTCTCGAAGGTGATGAGCTTTACGATGAACTCTTCCCGGAAACGGACGTGAAAAAATAATGCCTGAATTCGATACCGAAAATTTTCAAACCCCGGAATGGTGCTGTAAGTATATGGCATCGTTGGTTCCTAAGAAATGCAAGCGGATTCTTGAACCGACTCCGGGGAAAGGAAATCTGGTTCGCGCATTGGACCGTAAGGGATTCTCGGTTACAGCACCGGAAGATTTTTTCCGTTTTGATTTAGACACACCGAAAAAGAAAAAGAAGTTCGATTGCGTGGTAATGAATCCTCCATTCTCTCCAATGCGTACAGGATATCATATCCTTTATAAATGTATGGATATGTCGAAACGAATTATTGCTCTGATGCCGTGGTTGGTTTTAATTAATTCGGCAAAACGTACCCGCGATATTTTTGAGTTCGGATTAATTTCAGTGACACATCTGCCACGAAAAACATTTCCCGGAGCAAGAGTACAGACTTGTATATTGAAAATGAAAAAAGGTTGGACCAAACAAACCCGACTTAAATATTTGGAGAGGGACTAATGGCAAAGATACCGCCGACACTTATCTTCGATATGAACAATCTCGCGTTCCGTGTAGGTTGGACCTTCCAAGACTTTGAGGATAAGCAGGGGAGACCCACGGGAGTAATTTGGGGTTGTGTGAAAGAGATACTCCGCTACATTAAAAAGTTCAATCCCCAATTCGTTATCTGTTGTTTCGACCATCCTTCCGGGAGTATCTATCGCAGAAAAGTTTTCCCCGGATATAAAAAACGCGACCCTAGTAATGTCAAGCAAGCGGAGATGCGTGAGAGGGTCCACGACCAGCTTGAACGTCTTCCAAAAGTATTACGCTTCCTCCCGGTCCGATGCGTACAGCAAAAGGGTGAGGAGGGGGACGACCTCATGGCTCACTATGCTACTGCGAAATTCATCAAGGGTCGTAAAATAATTATCACGGGTGACGAAGATATGCTCCAACTCGTGAATAAAAAAGTTAGAGTTTATCTTACAAATAAAGAAATGGTTATCAGTCCTAAAAATTTCAAAGATATGATTGGATGCGAACCGGAACATTTCGTAGATGTAAAGTGTATGGCAGGGGATTCTTCCGATAAGGTTCCCGGCATCAAAGGCATCGGTTGGAAATACGGTTGCTCCATCGTAAACAATTGGGGTAATCTTGAACGTGCGCTTTCCTGTACGGGTTCCGAAGAGATGGCGGTTGCGGAGAAGAATCGAATCGAGAAGGTCCGTGAGGAATGGTCTATCATACATCGGAACAGAAAGTTAATGGACCTAGCCTCCCGTAAAGTTAAAATAAAAAAGTCTTCTCTTCAGGTCGGACACTGGAACAAAATAAAATTCCGGAAGTTCTGTTTACGCCGGGGATATAAAAGTATTCTACTGAACATGGGGAAATATTATAAGGCGTTGGAACGTCTCGAAAATAGGAGCGGCGGTTAATGATTTCACTTACTGCGGATATTCATTTTGAGAATTGGGCTGACTTCTCTAAGCTCGTTAAGTATAAAGGTCTGCATATCAATTCTCGACTTCGTGATACCATCCGGGCATACAGGCGTATGCAAAAAGCCTCCCGGAAAGCGGGTAGCACTCTCCATATTAATCTCGGAGACATTTTTGAACGCCGGGGAAAACTCGATGCGGAACTTTATAATCTCGCACTCGATACCGTTGAACCGAAAGAGGAAGACGACCATACGATTATAGTTCCCGGCAATCACGACTTCGCTACAAAAAATACTGATGTCCTGAGAAGCTCGGTCTTCGCATTCAAAAAACTTTTTCGGGTCGAAGTAATCGAAGGCTCTTACCACGGAACTCTTCACAATGAAAAAGTACACTTCTGGTTCGTGCCTTACTATGATAACAATGAAGACCTAGCCACGGTTCTTCGGAGCGTCCGGAAGGAAGCGAAGAAGGTGAAGGGTAAAAAATATCTCTTCGCTCATGCGGAAGTAAAAGGCGCGACCATGAATTCCCGTGCGAAAAGTAAACACGGTTTACCCCCGCGAGAGTTCGGCATCAAAGAATTCGACACAATCTTTCTCGGACACTTCCATCATCATCAGGTTATCGCCGGGAACATTGTTTATGTCGGAGCATTGACGCAACACAACTTCGGTGATGTCGGTCAGCGTAGAGGCTTTATTCTTTTGAACGAATTAAAAAATAAGTGGAAGCATGTACGAATAAAATCCCCGCGCTTTCACGTTACGGAAGATATCGAAAAAGCTTTGGAACTCGATGGTAAAGGACACTTCGTAAGATTCCGTCCGGAAAATTCCGAAGAGCGTGAGCGCATTTTGAAACTGGTTGAGAAGGGGAAGTGCCGCATACAACTCTTGAGCGTGAAAAAAGAACTCGACATCGGTATGAAAGAAATCGGCAACACGAAACTTACTACCGAATCACTCGTGGAGCTTTGGGTAAACGATAGAGTCAAGCGTAAGAAATCGAGACCGCGCTACATTGAACGTGGTCTCGTTTATCTTAAAGGACAGTAAAATGTTCACGATAGAAAAAATCATCGGCAGGAACATCGGACCGTATAAAAAACTCGACTTCGATGTAAGAAACCGTGGACTAACTCTGGTTCTCGGAGAGGTCGAAGGTGAAGAAGGTATGGACTCCAACGGTGCGGGAAAGACTATGGCCTTCGATATTATGAACTGGATTCTATTCGACCAAACTACCAAAGACATTTCCAAAGATGAAATGTTACGAGATGGTGCGGATGGAGGTTACGGAAAGCTCCTTACGAAACTTGATGGTAAGCGTTTGAAAATTATCCGGGGACGTAAGCATAAAAAATATAAGAATCATTTATGGGTCTGGTTGGACGGACAGGATGAACGTAAATCCACGGATGCCAAGACACGCGAACATCTCTGCAAACTCATCGGTTACAATTTCATCTCGTTCACCAATTCAACTTTCTTCCCGCAGGAAGGGATGAACTTTTTTGCCGCTCTCACCGACTCAGAGCGCAAGCATCTTCTCGAACAGATTCTAGGTCTCGAAAAAATCCGTGAAGCTCGGAAACGTGCTGCCGATGATAAGAAGAATATAAATAAAGAACTCACGGGAGTAAGGTCGGAATTATCAAGACTTCTCTCCACGCTCAAGGAAGTTGAAGAGACGAAAGAGCGGATGAGAAGAATGCACAAAAATTGGGTGAAAGAATTTAAAGAGTCGAAAACTCGGAGGGAAGATGAACTCCGGGACGCGAAAAAGAAACGTAAGAAGATAAAAGCTAAAATAAAAGAATTCAAAGAAACGGATGTGTCGAAACTTAATGTAAAGAAAGCTAATATAGTCCAAGACCATCTTAAAATTAAAAATGGACTCAGGAAATTGACGCAGAAAGTTGCCGACTCCTCCGCTTACGTCCGGCATATCTCAACGCAATACGCGGAAATCGGAGCGGAGTTCACGGAACTCACAAAGAAAAAACCCGTCTGTCCGAAGTGTAAACGCGCTTTCAAATCGAAAAAGGAATTGAAGAAATTAAAAGAGAAAACGCGGAAGCAACTCCGGACCTACGAAAAAGAACTTGACTCTGCGGAACGTGAAGAGGCCGCGCTTAAAACCAAACATGATGAACATGAAAAATCTTTAGAGGCTCTCGATGAAAAACTTGAGAAAATAAATAAGAGGATTCGTAAAGCGGAAAAGAAAAATAATCGTCTGGAAATTTATAAAGAGAGATTGGTCACGGTCCGGGAAACCATCAAACGCTTAACAAAAGAACTCGATGAGATGGTTAACGAAGAACCCCCGTTTAAGAAAATATTGAGTAACCAGAAAAATAAAGAGAAGAAAGCAAAAAAAGAACTCGGAAAATTCCAAAAACAGGAGAGACGTTTGAAGCGTAACCTGAAGTATGCGGAATTTTGGGAGCATGGTTTCGGTGACTCCGGTTTGAAAAATGTCCTACTTGATAACGCTCTGAAATTTCTCGAAGAGGAAATCACCAATATACTATCACAGGTCACGCACGGAATTTTCTCGGTCTCGATTTCCCCGGTGCAAAAGTTGAAAACAAAAAAAGACGGTGCGTTACCGAAGCGTATGAAAATTAATTTCGAGATTCAGCGGGGAACGAAGCGGCGTACATACAAACAACTTTCCGGAGGCCAACGTAAGCGAATTAATATCGCTGCGCTTCTCGCGCTCCGCAAACTTTCATTCTTAGGCTCCGGGCATCCGACTAATATATTGATACTCGATGAGATACTTACTTCACTCGATAAAAAGGGTGTCGCTCTGGTTTATGATATACTCACGGAAAGCGACATCGAAAGTATCTTCCTCATCTCACACAAAGAACTTTCTACCGCTGGTTTCGATTCGATACTTACTGCAAAATATAAAAATGATATATCCACGTTGGAGGTTGCATGATTCCAGTAAAACAAACACGACTTCATAATGAACCGGAAGGGAGTATCGGTAATTGTTGGGAGGCATGTATCGCAAGTATTCTCGAACTCCCGATTGAAGACATCCCTGATTGCGCCGATGAAAATTGGTGGACCGCAACGCAGAACTGGCTTTTGAAAAATTGCGGTGCGAAACTTCTCCGGATTAATAATACAGGAGAGAAAACAATTCTCCCCGGACCCTTCACTTATTATATACTATCAGGTAAGTCCCCGCGCTCGGACGTTCAACATGCGGTAGTGGCTCATAGAGGTGGTATCGTTCACGACCCGCATCCTTCCGATGATGGTCTTGATGGCGAGTGGCGGGAGGCTTATTTTTTTGTCCCGGTTGACCCTTCGACATTAAAAAGGAAATAGCAATGGACGAACAGTTGGATAAGATACGACAAATCGTTGATAATGCACAAGGACTTCCAGATTCGATTGCGGTAAGTATCCTCCGCAATACGAAAACTTGCCCGGACCAAAAAGAAAAAAAAGGCGACCCGGAGAATAAGTTTTGTATTAAATGTTGGAAAAGTTTCATTAGCTCCGGGGTTTTTACTTCATGCAGGAGAGATGAAAATGTCTGACCGTGGAGGATGGAAAAAATACGAGAGGCAATGCGCCGAACTTCTGAGTATATGGTGGGACGGGAATAAAAAACAGTTTCGCAGACTTCCTCTCAAAGCAGGATGGCAATGGGACGCTCGTGGTCCGGATATCGTGAGACTTCTCGACCCGAAAGAAAAATCTCCGAGTTCCGATGTCATTGATTACTCCTTTCCATTTTTCGTTGAGTGTAAAAAACGAAAAGCTATGAACATCACGGAACTGGTTGGCAAACCCCCGAAACCCGGAAACAATATTACCGGATGGTATTTAAAAACGGCACAGAGAGCTATTGGCGGCAAGACCTTCCCAATGGTCTTCGCTCGATTCCCACGGTCACACACAAACTTTATTTTCATTCCTCTCGCTGCGATACCGAAATCGGAAAGAAAAAAGTGTCGGTACATGCGCGTGACTTTTCCCGGCGCACCGAAACTGATGAAGGTGGTCGGTATCTTCGATGCGAAAGAATTGAAAAAAATAAATCGGACGAAGGTGAAGAAGCATGTCGAAAGTAAAAGGAAAAAAATCAAAAAAAGGTAAGCGGAAAGTTAAGAAGGTTAAGGTCAATCGTTCCGGGATAGTTGTAGTCGAATTATCCCCCGGCAAACATGAGACCGAAAAAACTTCTCCCGCTCTGGTCAATCGAACTGCGGAACGGTTGGCTCTCGAATATTGCAAGCGGCGTTCCGATTTAAAAGATGTGCCTTTTGAGTTCATACGTCTGATGCCTCATTGGGTTAAGAAACCACCGAAGAAAGATACTGAGCCGTATATAGAAAATTTCTTTGAACGAATTAAAAAGCTGAAACCAAAGTTGGTTATTCTTCTCGGACAAACTATTGCCGAAGTTCTTAACAAAACAAGCTCTTTCGATACGATGCGCGGATGGTGGAACGTAGGTCAATTCCATCAGCGTATCAAAGTTCCTACTATTCTTACTTACGATGGAGCGCAGTTACTTACCAAATGGTCTCGTGTTTACGATACCATCATGGACTTCAATGAAGTCGCTCGTGTAGTAAAAAACAATTTCAAACCGAAGCGAGTGAAGTACGAAAAGTTTTTTGAGCAGGGTAAGTATGTTATCTGCGATACGATTGAAAAAGTAAAGGCGGCGGTAAAGGAATGCGAGAAGTCCAATTTGATTGCGGTGGATATCGAGACCACGGGACTTAAGCATTGGAAAGACGAGATACTTTGTATCGGCCTTTCTCCTGCAAAACATCGTGCCTTTGTTATCCCGCTTAAATCTTCGAGAAGGATTTGTCCTTCCGAAATTAAAGTTAAGAAATTTAAGAAAAGCGGGTTTCGTAAAATCAATCGGACGATGGAGACTGAAGGACTCGTACTCGATAAGGAAGTTGAGTATTATGAATTTTGGAATAGCCCGAAGGAAGAGAAACAAGTCCTCAGTATCCTCCGGAAGTTTTTCAACAACCCAAAAAATAAATTCGCCGGACAGAATGTTAAGTTCGATAACCTGAATCTCCGGCGTAAAAAAATAAAACCGAATATTGTTTGGGACAGCATGACCGCTTCCAGAGTGCAGGATGAAAACCGTCCCTCCAATTTAAATTATCTCTGTCAATGGCACGGTATCCGTTACGGTAAATACGATGAAAAAAATTACGACTATATTCCCCGTGATGATAAGAAGGATAGGAAGTTCGCGGATATCCCGAACTATTGGCTCTGGCTTTATCAATGTGTCGATGCGGATGTGACATGGCAACTCGAAGCAAAACAGAGGCCGATTATTGACTCCGATGAAAATATGAAACGCATCATGTATGATATTCAGCTTCCGATGCGTGATGTTTTTGAAGATGTTGAATTCCGTGGAGTGAAGATAGATGTTGAGCGTATGAAAAATATAGCAATGGTTTACGAGACTCAGGTTGAGATGCTCGATAAAGCTCTGCGAAAAGCAATACGCAAACACCCGAAGTGTAAAGGTTTTGATGTCGATGAATTTAAAATCGGTTCCGGACCGAAGAAAAAGAATTTATTGTTTGAACGTCTGCAACTCCCTTCTTTCAAACTCACGGATAAGGGAGATGATTCCACTTCGAGTTATGTTCTCGAAAAAATCACGGAAGATAAATCGGTCCCGAAGAAAGACCGGGAGATTGCGAAGTACATTTTAAATATAGGTAAGTGCAAATCCATCGTGACAAATATGCTTGGCTCTCTTGAGACAGGTGGGAAGTCGGAAGGATATCTCGGATTCATAGATAAGTATGGGTATGCTCACACGTCTTATCAAATCGACTTTACTAAAACCGGGAGACTTTCTTCTCGTGGCATTAATCTTCAGAACGTGAGACGTGCCGGGAGTATGCCCGAAATTACAGGACGCGCATTGAAGATGGCGAAAAAACTCTTCCCGGAAAATTGGAAGCGTGTCCGTAAAGCGCATAAGAAAAAAATCAAAGAGGGAAAGGCGAAGAAGGGAAGTAAGCCGGATACCAGCGGCCTCCTCTCTTACGGCGAAATCTTCATACCTTATCGTGATGGTAATTGTATTCTCAGTCTCGACTATAAAGCTCTCGAACTTCGTATTATGATGTGGCTCTCCGGGGACCAGAATGGTCTGCGGGAATTCTCAAAAGGTCTTGACATGCACACTCAGAATGCGAGTCTGTTTTTCGATGTCAAGCCCGAAGATGTTTCACCCCTCCAACGATATGATTCCAAAACTTCCGGATTCTCTTTGAACTATGGCGGCGGCGTAAAGACCATGATGGAGAAAACCGGAGTTGATTATGAGGAAGCGAAACGGCGAGAGCATCTTTACTTCAATAAAAAATACACGCGAATAAAAAAATGGTGGGACGAAGGAGTTGCGGTTGCAAGAAAGCAAGGTTACGTTGAAAACTTTTTCGGCAGGAGAAGAAACGTAGGTCTCGCGTATAAATTTTATTCCTTCGTTGAAAGAAATATAAGAGGCACGGGAGCGGGTTCGAGTAAGCGTTGGATTAATATGCTGGTCGCTCACGTTGACCGTCAGGTTTATAATTTTCCGATTCAATCTTTTGCTGCCGACCTGATGAACTATCGCATCATCGAACTCAACAATCACTTGAAAAAATATCCGAAGGCCCGTATCATTCTTCAGGTCCACGATGATGTAACCATTGATATACCGAAGAAGAAAAAGAAAAAGATTCTCCGGAACGCAACCCGGATTCTCGAATGGAAAAATGTTCCTTCCCCAAGTCGCTTTGCTCAAAATAGAAAGTTTAAGAAGGTTGACTTTCTTATCGAGTGGAGTATTGGGGAACACTGGATACACTAGGAGTTAATGATGTCCAATTATGACCGTCCTCAGATAGTTCGAGACTTAGATGTAAGTGAAGATATGAACCAAGATTTTTTGGAACTTCCCGGAATATATTTTCACTACGGCGCAATGTTGGAAGACGAAGAACATAAACTTCGCTCATTGAAAACTCGACTCGAAGTTTACGAAGAGACACAAAAAGAAATCATCCGGGCAACTCTGGAAAACGAAGAGGAACGTGCTACCGAAGCGCGGGTGAAAAGTCTCCTGAAGTTAAAAAAGAAATGGCAACGTCTCAAGAAAAAAATCAACATAGCAAAACACAATGTCGGGATTCTCACACGGGCATGTAAATCTTTTGAGTTCAAACAATCCTCCCTGATTAATGTCGGAGCTTCCCTTAGAAAAATCGAACCTGACTTAACCATCTTTGACGAACCCAAACATCGGAAGAAAAAGAAAAAGAAGAAAAGGAAATGATACCTCTCTCCATTTCCGTCTATCCCTGTCTAGTAAGCCTATTAGACGGGGATTTTTATTTTATCGAAATAATTTGTTTTATACTTGAATTCTAAAGTATATTTTGGTATAATATGTATCAAATGAACCACTTTAGCAAAAAAAGGAGGGCTACCTTAATGCTAGAAACGAAGAGCAAATTTCGAGATGTGATGTCCCGGAGAAATAAACTTCGGGAGCAAGTCCAACAGGGGAGTCAATCTCTTCCGGATATTGAACCGGGATTTGAAGAACTCTCAGAAAACATTTTCGATTCCTTTTACAACTGCACACCTCCGGAAGCGAAGAGCAAAATCGCGGAGAGAATTCACGGTCACGATTCTTTCAAACGCATGAGAAAATTTTCCGTGAAGGATTCACTTAACTCTACCTTCGCAACAATGGCTATCAACGAAAAAATTATGAACGGTGAAATTCCGGTCAGCGAAAAACCTCAACCGCAAAACCAGAAAAATAATTTCGACCATCTCGATTCCGTTCCGCAGTTTGATGATGAAGTAGGAGGTGGAAATAATTTCTCCGACATGATGAAACAACTCGCGGATGAAACCGGAGAGGAACTCGAAGATTACAAAGAGGGTCGTGATGAACTTGAGACGGAAGCGCAAATCGCGTTTGCGATTCAAGACGCTCTCGATGAGGCCGAAGAAAAAGCGCAGGAAGTTAAGATGTTGGCGCAAGCTCTCGGTTACGGAACCGGGATGTCGGAGTGGAGCGAAGTTCCGGAAGGTGACAGGGAACGCATAGCGGAAAAACTTAAGAACGATTACATCCTGAAAAGAATTCTCGAACTCGCTGGACGGATGTTCCTGACGATGGATGCGAACAAGCGTTCATCATATACTCATGGCCGTGACGAAATCATCGGAGTCGAACAGGGCAATGACTTGACTCGACTTCTTCCTTCGGAACTCGTGAAGGCAAAACATCCCGGACTGAAAAAAGAATTTTATCGCGGATATCTTGAACGCGGATTACTGCAATATGAAATGAGAGCGGAAGAGAAAAAGAAAAAAGGACCGTTCATTATTCTCGAAGACCAATCTGGTTCGATGTCCGGAACTCCGGACCAATGGGCGAAAGCTCTGGTGATGGCAACTTGGAGAATTTGTAAAAAAGAGAAGCGTGAGGTTATTTGGATTCCTTTCGATTCTTCGGTTGGTAAGGAATATAAGTTCGACAGCAAAATGACGCTTGACAAACTGATGAATTTTTTCCGGGCATTCATGGGAGGTGGAACGGATTTCCAAAAGCCTCTCGACAAAGCTGCGGAAATCTGCGAGACCGAAGAGGATTGCGACATCATTATAATTACTGACGGGGATGCACCCGTTGATAACACTTGGCTCGAAGAATTTAAACGTAAGCAAGAAAAAAATGGTTTTACTGTTCTCGGAGTACAGGTCGGAGGGTATAATTCAAATTCGCTCGATATGATTTGCGATAAACAAGCTCGTGTGAATACCCGGACCAATAATGATGCGGAGGTTCTTCAGTGGGTAACAACTCAGAATACAAAGAAATAGTTTGTCCTTCTGGTTTCACGAAGACGATGATACAGCGACTAGGACTCTGGCGCGAACCCGGACCCAATATAATTAAAGGTGCGGTGAAAGAGGAGGTTGACCGAATCTTGATTGCCGCACCTACATACCATCACCGGGACGTGAAATATATTCTCGAACTGGAAAATCAAAATGACTCGATGGAGGAACGGGTCGCAATGGCAGGAAGAATTTTCGGTGACGGTTTCATCGTCAAGGTTCTGGACCAAGATAACGTCTTGCAGGAAGTTTTGCTTGCCTGTTTCAAAGATATGGATTACTTTAGATTCGCTCGTATGAGTATTAAGGATTTTGAGATAAAGTATATTGAACTCGGAATCTAAAAATTATTTTGAAAAAATTATTTTAGACGTTGACATTTAGTGTATCAGTGAGTATAATACTAACGCTAAACTTAACTATAACCAAAAAGAGGAGGTAAACCGAACATGCCAAAGAAAGCAAAGAAGACAAAAAAAGAAAAGACCGAAAAAAAGTCAAAGAAGACCAAAAAGAAAAAACTCTCGAAGGGAGTAAAGAAGGGTCTCGCTGATGGCGGCGATTTCGGAAATCCGGATGCGCTTGTTGTCAGGTCGCAAAGTTCCGTGGAGATGAAGCGGGACAAAAACGGTGCGGTCACATGGACCATCAAATGTTACATGGACGACCCACAGGATGCCGCAGAGAAAGCGGTTGAAGTGAACGAATATCTCTCGGAAGAATACCCCCTCTAGTGGACCGGGGGAGGCCCACGGGTCTCCCCTGTTCCCGTTTAAACCCTTGATTCGCGTAGTATATATACTACACGAATCAACCCTGAAGGAGATGTGCGAGTGAAAAAAGGACACGTCAAAATTACTAAGTACGTTTGCCCGTCTTGCAAGAGCATCTATAATAAAAAAGGTGTCGGCGGGTATCGCATCTGCACGAACTGTAATACTCGATATAAGGCTGACCGTGGACGTAAGGAGCGTATCGTTCACCGTCCTTAAAATTTCGAGACGGAGGGCTACCAAATGTCAAAGAGGAAAAAGAAATCCTCAAAGAAGAAGTCTCCCAAAAAGAAGCGGGTAAAGGGAATCTATCTCGCTATCCACGCTGGCAAGCAACGTCCCGTCCATATTAAGCGCGTGAAGGCTGAGAGTCCTGAGTACCGGGACTATCGTATGTCTCTCGTTGCGCTCTGGTTCTATGCTGCCGAAACGAAAAAGGGAGGCAACCGTTCTGATGAGGCTCGTAAGTTAATCAAGGCCGGAAAACTTAAACCGATTTTTCAGTCCGGTCCACTTCCGAAAAGATATCGCCATAAAAAGGAAGCAACAGAGAAACAGGTCTTTGAGGAATCGACCCCGGCTGAAAAGAAGCGGGTACTCGCAACCGCAATGCGACTCGTGAAGGAAAGAGAGGAAGTAAAGGCAATGAATGGAAAATCAAAAAAATCGAAAAAGTCTGAAAAGACAAAGGGCAAAAAGAAGTCGAAGAAAAAGGGAACGAAGAAAAAATCGGATAAGAAGAAATCCGCGAAAAGTTATTACGAACCTGTGAAACCGAAACCCGCACCGGAAATCAATCTCAACGGTAAGGCGAAGAAAGCTATGGAAGCGGCGATTACGGCATTACAGGAAACCGATACCACGGCGAACATTATCAATCCGGGGAAGATTCGTAAGATGCGTAAGGCGGCTATCGCAAAACTGGAAGAGGCTCTCGAAATCGCGGGAGGTGAATAGTGCCGAGAAAAACAATAACCTTCGATGAACGCCGGGAGAGTACCCGGAAAATGTTTCTCAAAGACCATAACCGTCTGATTAAATTTATGGAGAAGTTCGACATCAATGAGCAATGGCATGAACCGGATAACTCCGGCGTGACCGCTCTCGTTACTGGTCTCAAACTCGATAACGCTTTTGGCAGTAACTACCATAAGAACAATCAGGAGCTTACGGTTGTCGTGATGGATGAGGACCATAACGATGAGTGTCCGATTAATCTGTCAACACTTCTCGCGCTCGCAACCGGAGTCATTGATAAACTCGCTCTGACCGAAGACGATAAGTACCTCCTGAAATGTATGCGCGAACAGGAGGAAGACGGGGAAGGTTACGCTATGGACCTTCACACTCTCAAACGGTTGAACAAAATTATTAATCGTCTGCTGGTGAACGAGTAGGAGTTACTATGAGACCGCCAAATGAATCCTACTGTAAAGACTGTAAAATCGCAATAGACTCCGATGCGGAATATTGCGAAGTGTGTTACAACAAGCGTTACCGTTATTTTATTTTGGAGCAAAAAAAACATCGGATATACGTTCATCTTCCGGACTGTGATTTCTCAATAATCTGGAAGGAACATGAACACTTCAACACCGGAGGTATGACTTACTTTGATTGCGAAGTACGTTTCCACCGTGACGCTTTCAAGGGCATCGGTAAGGGAGCGGTTACGAAACTTTTCAAAGCTCTCGGTGAGGGTCTTGCAAACTTCCCCCGTGAACACGGTTGGAAGTATCCGGAGATGTCGGACGTTGTTTGCATTCTTTCAGCGGCGGGATTTTTACAAAGAACCGAGACACCTTTTGAAGAGGAGATGCGCGAAAAAGATTCGGAAAAATTATTCGAGAAGCTATATAAAGAATTAAAAAAATCCGGAGTGTCTCCGGTTGATATGGCTCGTAAACTTTTAGAAAAAGCGAAAGAGGTGAAGGAAGATGAACAGAGTTAAAATATCTCGCTGGTGTTCTCTCTTTCATGGGAGCATCACCAATTTTATTTTCCCTCCGTCTTTCAGACTCGAAGAAGACGGAGTGCATCTGAACGAAATCGAAGCATTTTATTTTCCGTGGAAACGTATCCACGACTTCGTTCCGAAAGCGGAGATAGCTTCGGTCTCGCATAACAGAGGTTTGATTTGGGACACCGTTGTAATCGAAACTCGCGGCGGTAACTCAATGGGTATCCGTGGTCTCCGGAAAAAAGAGGCTCAGATTATCGCGGAAAATATTCGCGGTATCATCGGGAGGTAAAATGCTGACCGTATGTATTATAACTATCGTGGTCCTGATAATTGCCATTTGTATTCTCGCCGTATGGGTACACAGTTTGACCGATGCGGTTGATACCGTGAAGCAACAGATGAGTAAACAAATCGGTATCAATGAGGGTATCGCAAAAGTGCTTGAATTGTGCGATTCATGCACAAAAAATTAGTTTGAAGAAAATAAAAAAAGGTGTTGACAAATAGATAGAATTTTGGTATAATACGGTAGTTTTAGTGGAGATACTACTTTTCAGTAAACCATAAAAGGAGGGCTACCAATTATGGCAAAGAAAAACGGACACACGAAAGAATTGAAAAAGCTACAGTCGGTTGTAGCGGAAATGAAGTCGGCATTGCTTGAACGTGAGGACCACGTTGATACGTTTACTTGCGCTCTTCTCTCCGGCGAAAACGTCTTCTTTATCGGCAAACCCGGAACTGCCAAATCAATGATGTGCCGGGAATACTTCGGACGCATTAAAGGCGCGTCCTACTTCGAGTGGCTCATGTCAAAAACAACTGTGCCGGAAGAACTCTTCGGTCCGGTTGACCTTGACAAATACATGAACGAACAAAACTTCTCTCGCAATACTGAAGACAAACTTCCGGAAGCAACCTTCGCGTTTCTCGATGAACCGGGGAAAGCTTCTTCGAGTATCCTGAACACGTTGCTCACTCTTATCAACGAAAAGAAATTTCATAACGGCAGGACACCGCAAGACGTTCCGCTTCGCTCTCTGGTAAGTGCCTCAAACGAATTTTTTGAAGGCGAAGAGATGGAGGCACTCTTTGACCGTTACGTTGTGAAGCTCGAAGTCGTGAGCATCAACGAAAGAGTAAACCGGATTGAACTTCTCTCCGGTAACACCGCTTCGACTCGTAAAGCTTCGATAACTCTCAAGGAACTTGATACGTTGGTCGCGTCCTGCAAAGAGGTTGAAGTTCCGGACGATATTATAAAGACCATCCTGAAAATTCAGGACAAACTTCGGGAGGAAGGCATTTGGCTCAGTGACCGTGTTCTTTACCGGACCTGTGCGAACCGGGACCGCAATGGTGACATGAGACCGAACATCCTGAAGGCACACGCGCTTTTGAATGGTCGTACTGAAGTCAACGAAGACGACCTCATGGTTCTCGAACATTGCTTCTGGCACACGATTGAGGAGCGTGATAAAATTTCGGTTATCATCAAAAAGATGAGCAATCCGGATGCTATGAAGGTTGATACTATCATCGAAAACTCCAAAAGCCTTCACCACGATGCAATGGCAAGTTCTTCCTCAATGGAAACCGTTTTTCAGGCGGTTGAAAAACTGAAACAGGGGGAACAGGAACTTGAGGATATAATCGACCATCCCCGTAAGAAACGTATTCACGGTAGGGCGAAGAAAGCTCTGAAGGTCGTACAGGGCTACCGCGAAGAAATCGTCCGTGAGAAACTCGGATAATCAATCCTGATTCGATAAAGGAGCAATACATTATGAAAACGAAACCGAAACGATTCACGGTAAAGGAATACGCGAAAGAACTCAAGGCGAGTAACGCCCCGCTAGTCGGCTATCTCGTCTGGTACAATCTTTCGGGTAGGGTTCTACACACGGCTTTTCAGAAAGCATTTGCGGCATCGGGTCTCCCGTCCGGTTATGAAATCAAACCCGTACAGCCGTGGCAAGCTTTCAGACGCGCAACCCGTCAGTTTGAACGCGCAACCGCAGGGGAAGGATTCGCAGACCTGTTTGAAGATGATGCCGACACCGCGAAGGTCGCTCTGGTCGCTCGTGACGATTCCGAGAAGGATAACGACAAAATCAATTACGCGCACGAGACTACCATACTTCTCGATAAGCAAACCGGAAGTCTCGATATTCGCGGCGTTTTCCTCACGGATGTTTTCAAAAAGCTTTACAAGGAAAACCGCGAGTACCATAACCATACGGATATCCGGCGCATCGTGATTGATTACCTGAACGAAAAATGTCAGGCACATAGCGTCCGGGACCACGGCGGCATTTACTTCGTTCCGAATACTTTCATCGGAGAGATTGCGAGACTCAAAGTATTTCTGGACCGTCTCGGAAACAACAGTCACTTTTATACTCTCCCGGTTGCCGACACGAAACAGGCACGGGTCGAAGTCAAGAAAAGTTTCGCGGAACAGATGGAGGCCGAAATCGTCCGGTTCCATGAAGAACTGGCGAAGGTCGCGGAGAACCGTTACCATACTTCCGCAATGCAGAAAAAACTCGATGAGTTCAATAAACTGCGTACAAAGGTGAGTGCTTATCAAGACTTGCTGAAGTACAAAGCAAAGGACTCGATAAAAGCAATCACGATGCTCGAAAAGAAAGTCAAGAAACTGATTGACAAAGGCATCGAGAGGGATGTTGAAACGAAGGAAGCGCAACGGGAACGGAGGAAAGAAAAGGCCCGTGAGCGCAGAGCGGAAGAGAAAAAGGAAAAGAAGAAGAAGTCCAAAAAGACGAAGAAGTCTTCAAAGAAGAAATCCGATAAGAAAAAGAAATCGACCAAGAAAAAGGACTCGAAGAAAAAGAAGAAAAAGAAAAAGTAGCGGGTAGTGTGGGGAGAATCGTCTAGCCCTCCTTGACGGTTCTCCCCGCTGTGTTTAAAAGTTTGCGTAACCACTTTATTATTATGTTAGAAAGAAAGTTGAGGTTACGATGATAAACAACCGGAATCTTTACCTGTACGGAAACACTCCGGTCCTGATTCCAGAGATGGACGGGAACGCAAAGTGTATCGTGTGCGGTAACTATAGACCTGTATGTTGTAACACGGCAACGATAGACCTCCCGTTTGTCACGGCGCATATCGAACCCGTGTGTATTGATTGTTGTGATTCAAGTCCTGCCCAAATATGGGAAGGGAAGTCGGTTGCCGGGGGGACTTACTCCCGTTGCGATTGCGAACACTAAGGAGGATAAATGAAAATTTTTATAGGCGTTCTCAATGCTTGTGCTGAAATCGTAAAGATAATTATGATGGCGGTTCTCGCCGTTTGTCTTTACACATTGGAAGTCTGTCTCGGTAAGAAGAGGTTGTAATGAAACTCCCGGTCTTCGATTGCGTACAATGCGGTTACTGTTGCACTCGCGGTGTCTGTCCCTTCGGTAAGTGGGACGATGCGAAAGAACGATGTGCTTACCTCACCGAAAAAAATCTCTGCGAGAAATATGAAGAGATTATCGCGGCAGAGAAAAAATTGGAGCAACCATTTTCCCCGGCAATGGGTCACGGTTGCTGTTCCGTATTAAACGAAACTCGGAGGCAAAAATTTATCGAACTCGGATTTATCATCGGCAAGACGTGGGAAGATTGGTTTAATTTTTATCTCACGAAGATGCCGGAACGGGAGGGTTAATGGCTGATACAAAAGTTAAAGTTGAACGGAACGATTTATTGGAGTGGGCTGAAGTCCTAGCGGAAGTCACCACTGATTTACACTCGCGTCCGGACCCGGATGAAGAACTTTGCCGGGAAGCGGATTTCACTTTACGCTGGATGCTCAACTACATCCGGAAGAGTAAAAAGGGAGATGAGAGTGGAACATAACTTCGCTGAATTAAATCGTAGTAGAAGTAAACCCTTCGCAATTACTCCGGAAGGTAGAGCGGCACATCGGGCAACTACTCTCTACGTCCGATATAAACAACAACTAAATTTTTACGTTCAAAAAGGCGTAAGTCTTTTTGGGGATGATGAGCAAGCATGGAGGGGTAAGTACGGAAAAAAAGCGAAAGCAATGAAGGATGCTGAATTAACATTGCTCGTCTCTTTGCGGAAAGCTCTCGAAGCTGCCGGAGGGAACTCGAAGGCCGCTGACGATGATATGACTCGGAAACTCACCGCGAAAGAAAAGAAAGAACTGAAAGCATTACTTAAAGGTAATGATGATACAAGTGGATATATGGAGAGACATTTCCGTGCAAAACTCCCCTTCAATCCACGATTGAAAAAGAACAGGAGGAAAAAATAATGCCTCCGAAAACTGTAACAATAAAACTCGGAGGGAAAAAAGAAACCATTGTCCCCTTCGACCATGTGAAAGGCTGCATCGAAATCGAAGCGGGTGATAAAGGACTCACCAAAGAACGGGGTACATGGTGGTGCGGTTTCCTCCACGGAATTTATTTGTACGAAAGAATTTCAGGGAAACAAAAAATCGAACTGGTTAATCTGGTAGAAAGGTTGGTGCGGTAATGCCGGAAGCAAAAGAAAAACCCATGACCCGGAAAGAACTCATGGAAAAATTAAAGGCTCTCGGTCCGATGGATAAAGCGAAACGCAATAACGTGGTTTGCTCTCTCATCGGTCACTCTCGGATTCAGGAAACGTGTTGGGGTTATTTCCATTGCGCGAGATGTGGAGCGCAACTCGGAGACCAACTCGGAAGCGTTTATGATGCAACGGAGGTTGTAATCGTGGACCATAATTGCGCGAAGTGTCGGAAGAATTATAAGAAGCTCACATGGCGCGATAAACTCTACGTCAAAAATCCGTTCCCTAAAAAGAAAAAGAAACGGAGGAAGAATGCTAAAGCTAAAAAATCTTGATATTATCGCACAGCTTTTTCTCAATTCTTATTCGGGTTACAACTTTTTCGATGTCGCGGAATTTATTCCGAAGGCTCTCCGGGCAAACGGATTTCAGGAAGCGGCGATTTTCCTCACGAGTAAGTTGATGGTTTATTGCAAAGACCCGAAAGACTCCACGGCGTACACGCGAAAGAAAGAGGAGCTTACTAAAAATATACTCTTCCTTCTGAGAGGAGGTAACTAATGGCGAAGGCACACGAATGTCGAAGTTGCGGTAAACTTTTCAAAGATTATATGTTTGAAGAAGTCTTCGAGACCCACGACCACCTTGACGTTGATTGGTGCAGATTACACCCGAAGACACTGGTAATAACCGGGAAGTACGGAGGTGGTAGCGCACTCTGCCCGGAGTGTCTCGCAAAGCACATGGCTACGATGCTTGCACTACTCCATTTCAAATTGCACGGTGAAGAGGTTTTGTATCCTGAAGTAACCGTTTCGATTCCATGCAAAAAGTGTAAGGCTCAACATGAACCTTCAAAAATTCCGGACATGAAAAAAACCCATAACAGCGAAAGTCCGTTTAAGAAAAACGGGTTCACGATGAAATACGATTGGAACGCTTACAAGTGGTATGTCAACGGATGCCCGGATTGCAAAGGAAGGAAGACAAATGGACGAAAGAAAAAAACCAGAAAAAAAGTGCGTAAATAAATCGGATGTCAAGACCGATTATACGCGAGAGGAACTAATCGAAATCTGTGAAAGAGCGATTGTCGCTGAAGAGAATTGGCATAATCGTGACTCTGCCTCTTCGCAAACGAAGGTCGGTCAATGTTGGGCTTTGCTTAAAGCCGGATGCAAATTCAAAATTGAAAAGGAAGAAAATAATATCTCTACTAATTGGAGTACCATCTGGCTCCATATCTATTTTGACGGGTTTGCTGTTTTTGAAGGCACACTCCCAAAAGGTCAGAAGTGCGAAGAGCTTTATTATCTTCCGACTCCCGGAAGACTTGACTCCGCACAGGGAGGAGATTGGTACTAATGGCAACACAAGGAATGCTCGTTATCTGCACGAAACGTGGAGTCCAAATTAAAATGGTCGTAGGGTGTAATGGCTACCAGATTGACGAACTGGTTAAACATCTTATGGAAAATAAATTGTCTTCCCCTCACGAAGTTTTTGAGGCCGCGAAGGAGTTTCATTTCGGTTGCGAAAATTGTAGGGTGTTACTTTACCGTTATAAAAAAGGTATCGAAGTAATGAAAGATACTGATGAAGAAATCAAACCGCTTTACTTTCAAACTTTTTACGATTCGTTTTTCAATCCACGCTGGCAGAGTGGGTATATTGAACATCGTTTTGTAATTCGTATCAGTCGTAAAGAAGGTGAGATAGTTTTCGAGAGGAGCTATTAATGGCTCTGAACTGGAAGAAAGTAACACACATAAAAATTTGCGAAGGTACACGGGGAGGTAGGTATTATTTCCTAACGCTCGAATGCGGTCACTTCAAATCCATAGCCATACCTCCGTTCCGAGAGTATATGATGATGGTTCCATTCAAACCGAGAAACGCACCGGAGAAAGTTATCTGTCCTATATGTGGGAGGAAGAAAAAATAATGAGTATTGAAATTAATCTCAACGGTATTGACAGCATCGAACTCAAAAAAGTTCGTGACTTTGAAATTGGAGCGGGTGCGGAATTCGTTTTGATACTGGAAGAAGTGGACAGGCATAAACGTGTTGAAGTTACTTTCAGCACCGATACTTTTTATAATCACTTCATCATCCATATACTCGAAAAACTCGGAGTGCAACTCAGCGAGTTCATGGAAGACGCACGTTTAAAACACAACGAGATACTTAAGGCAATGCGCGAAGAAAAACTTAACGGTCACGAAGAGATGTATAAATTCATCCGCAATAAATACAAGGCGTAACTTTCTACCGGACAAAGGAGGTCCACAATGAAAAACAGAAAGTGCATCGTATGTCAGAGCGAGTTTCAAACAAACGGAAATCGCCGGACCTGTAAAGAAGAATGCAGGGACACATACAAACGTATCCGCGATACGTTGGGGAGGGGAAGGAAGAAAAAGAAAAAGAGTCGTAACGGGAGTCAGGATTCCGAACTCGACAAAGCCATTGTTACCATCAAGAGCCAACGAAAAATTCTTGAGGGTGAACGTGAGCGGGTCGAAAAAAAGCTGTCGAAGTATGAAAAGAAAAAGGCGGCGATAGAATCCAAGCTCCACGAACTCAATGAACTTCTCGGAGTAAAAACCAAAGGCGGCAACGGGTCCGTCCGGAGAGCTTCCGGGAATCGGAGAAGAACCCCGGAGTCTCAAAAACTATGGGACGCAATCGAGAAAGCTTTTATGACCACGAAAAGGGGTCTCACTCCTCAAGCGGTTATAAAAAGATTTCAGAATAAACGGATTGCTAAAAATTTCAAAATCGAGTTCTACGTTCAGCATGTAGCCTTCACTCTTTATAAACAAGGCAAGCTGGAACGTACTCAGCGGAAACGTATCAAAGGACAAATCGGAACACCTCCGTATGTCTATAAAGCCGTAACCGCATAATTTATTCGTAGGAAACAAAATTATGGTAATGAAACCATGTAGAATCTGCGGGACGGAGTACGATGAGAAAGGAGCGGGACATACTTGCTCCGACCTTTGCCGTTTAAAATTAATGAAAGAGACATCGAAGAAAGCTGCACAACGGGGTTATGAAAAAATCAAAAACGACCCGGAGCTTTGGAAAAAGAAACTTGCGAGAGATGCGGCATACAGGGAACGGTTGAAAAAGGAACACGGTTCAACTAGGCCGCAAGGTCAGAGGGCTACTCCGAAACAGAAAGCGAATAGACGTAAGCCCTGTTCTTTTTGCAAGACGATGGTAAATCCGAAGCGAAAAACTCCGGTAGAAATCAACGGTGATATCTTTTGTAACGCCTGTCTGAAAAAGTTTCACCCGGAGCTTGCTTATCCTCTCACGAGAAAACCCCGGAGCAGAAATCCGGAGACGCAAAAGCCGATGCGTTGGTACGGAGATGAGTACGAATATGATTGATTAATTCTTCGGCAAAATATATAATCGCACTATGATTTTTCTACTCGAATAAGAGGAGGTGAATCATGCGGTAGTCGGTGACTAAACCCGACAGATTTCCAGAACGGACAATTCAGATTTTGATATGGGTTCTTTGACAATTAGGCAAAGAATCCTGTCTCTCAGGACAGCCGGGATTAATCCTCCCGGCTTTTTTATTTAAATAAAAAGAGAGCGGTTGAAACCGAAAACAACCGCTCTCAAACTACAGGAGGTAAAACCTGTAAAGGCACGTTACACTATTATTATACAACGTGAACATCAATTGTCAAGAATAAAAAAAGGGACGGTCCTCAAATGAAAACCGTCCCCTCACGAGACCCCGCCCGAAAGCGAGTGCCTTTATTCTTCGGGTTCCGGAACTTCGATGAAGACGGTATCGCCATCATCGTTTTTCTTCAATCCGATTTCCGGACCTATCGAATCAATGTAGTGGTCGCGGATTAAATCTTCCATACCGACTTCTTCATTAAGTCCTTTGAAAAATTCTCCGACCTTTGGAAGTTCCCCTCCGTCAATCAGCGGTTGGAGTTTTTTCTTAAGCTCCTCCACGTTCCGGAAGGTCTGCCTCAATACTGCATCCTTATCTGAAACACTTCGCATGATGCTAGTCATACCATCCGCGAATTTTTTCAGAGTATCGTTGTTGTCCTTCTCTCCTTTGCGCCGGATGAAAGTCACGGCAACGAAAAAGGCAACCACGATTACAAGCGCAATGTGAGGCCAATAAGTTTGTAACAGTTCCATAGCTCCCTCCATTATATCTTGAGTGCCAAGAGTAATGCTTTCTCACCTAATTGCTTAAGTACCTTGACCGCTTCGTTCCGTTTCCGGAGCGCGTCTTCATCCCGCTTCATTGCGAGATAATCCTTATCAAGAGGGTCTAGGTTCTCGTCAATCTCATCACTGGACTCGGATGTAACGAAGCTCTTGAAGTAATCCGCAAGAGCCTCCCTCTGTCGTTTTGACAGGTTTTTCCGGAGGGTATTTGCTAGGGTTTTCACCTCATCGAGTTTTTCGCTCATACATCACCTCATAATGGCCTGTTCTGGACGATTTAAGGGGTCTCAGAGACGTTTTCTCCGGGTTTTGGTGTTTCCGGTTGCTCTTCTGGTTTCAATGCGTCTGAGAGGCCGTTAAACGCTTTTAGCGTTTTGGACGCTTGCTTCAAATTTCGGGTAATTTTAGGTATATCCTTCAAGAGCTTATCGAGATATTCCCCGGCCTTCGTACAATTTTTCACAATCTTCTCGAAGTCCGATTTAGTTGATTCTAGCCCTTTCTTTTTAATAGGGTCTTCCTCTTTGGCAATCTGCTCATCGAGTGTCTTAATTTGTGCCTGACTCTCCTGCATGGTTGCCGCGAGTAGAGGTCTCACGACCTGTTCGATTTCCTTCAGTTGGGTTTCCCCGGACTCCGCTTTGGTCGCAAGATTATCAATGCCTGTGATTACACTTCCGGGAACTTTGCATCCCGTCAGTCCGAATAAGAGTAACGCCGAAATCAATGCGATAAAAAGATTTTTCATGTTACGCTCCTTCCGAAAATAGGGTCTCGTTAGAAATATTTTGTGACTCGTCCTTCAGAACGGTCTCGTGATTTTACAACGCGCACTTCACGAGAGTAACAAGCGCACGAACATCCAAAGGTGATGCGAAGAAAAACAGGCTTTTGTTTTTTACACGAAGAAGATTCTCCGTGTTCTCCGCTTCCTCTTTAGAGAATAACACGCATGAGCGCGTATGTCCGTTCATCGTTGGCTCGTACTCTTGGAAGCTGCGAAAATCGAGAACCAATGGAGATGATTCACCAATTTTCATAAGCATGTCCTGAACCGCGCCGGGATTTTCGACCTCCGTAACATCAAATTCATTTTCAACGAAGTAACTGGCTATCTGTTTCCTGAAAGCTTCGTCTTCGATGAAGAGAATCACGGGTCGTTTCGGAAGACAAAATCGCTTACCCGTTTTTTCCTTCTTCTCGATTTCATCTGAAATCAAGCTTTGGGTTAAATCGAGTTCGCGCATTGCCTGTTCCGCTTTTTCCTTCAGTTCCGGATTAGGATGTTTTTCTTTCGGTAGCATTTTAATTCTCCCTGTCTCTGAGATAGGGTAATACTTTGCCGAGTGCTTCCTGAGATTTCAGAGCAATGTCGATATTTTTCTGGTAGAGTTCGCGGTTCTCTTTTTCCAGTTCCTTTTTCTCATCCACCAGACGGTCTATTGCTGTTTGATATCTCACTTCCTGTTCCTTCAGAGCTTCGGTGTGTTTATCCTCCCTTTTTTGAAAATATTTCCACAACTGATTAAGTATAATCAGAGTGACAATAAGGAAACCAACGGAAGGCCCGAAAGTTTTGAAGATTGTAACAAAATCCATCTGGCTACTCCCCTAAAGGTGTCTTTAAGAATAGGCAAATAAACCTTAATAACCTCAAAAGTGTTCCGATTAACGCATATACGATTTGCCGTATAAACCTTAATTAAGAAGTTGTAGGTTCATTTGACTCGATTGCGGTCTTGATAGCCGCGAACTTTGCGACCTCTGCATCAACCGCTGTCTGGTCGTCACCGAAAATATCGGTATCAGCCATATTTGTGCGGTGATTTTCCAAACGAACTATTGCCGCCTTCGCTTCGAGAACCTTTTGTCTCGCGTTACGAAGCTGTGCCGCATGTTTGGTTACTTCGGTTTCAGTTAATTCATCGTATGCACCCATGATTTTTCTCCTTTCAAAAGATTTTTTGGGTTACAGTTATTGTCTATACCTGAAACGCAGACCTACAAAGTAAACTGCGTCCGTTGCATCAATATTTAGGAACTCGAAACCATACATCTCATCGGCTGCGATTCCTGCAAACATCGGGGTAACGTCAAGATAATGTATATTATTTAGTGTCGTACTATAAACAGACCCGCCAAGAGTTACCGCATTAAGATTATAAAGTTGTCCATCTCCGGCATACTCCAAATTCGCATCATAGTCGAAGTTCAAGTTGGTAGCTTGAGCAATTATAACAGCTTCGATTATGGTTGCGCTACCCAAATCCCACGGAGCAAAACCTTCAACATATCCTACCCCCGTGGTTGCCGGGAGATTTTTACGAGTATGTTTTCCGGTCTGACCGTCCGGGTCAACTACTGGCTCGAAATGATGCTTGGTAACTTCCTGATGCGAAACCGTTTCCCAATCTTGGGAAGGTGTTCTCCATCTGAGCGGAGCGGGACCAACGATGGTCCCATTAATCATTTCGCTTGCTTGGTCAATATAGATATTATTTGCATTGTTGAAGATTGCTGCGGTGAGGGCATAGAATTTTGAAGATAGGAGCCTGAAGTCTCCCGGTCCATTTGCGAAAAGTGCTGTGCAACCCGCACCATTACCTCTGACATAAGAGTATTCTATCCTTGCATCGTAAGTGACTCCCTGAAGGATTTCCAAAACAGAAGTCCCGGTTGAATCTGATTCCGCATGGCTACGGAGAAGCTCAAAATGAGTGAGTTCGGAACCATTGGCGAGTACGCAGTATTCAAGCGCAAATATTTTGGAATCCTCTATAAGAATACTTCCTTCTTCCGCATGAATAGCGGTTGCCACAGGAGCATCTAAGTCCGAGAGTTGTGAGTGAGAGATTCTCACCCTTCCTCCCCCCGGAGAAGCAATATGAATAAGACCCCCCAACCCACTATGCCCCTGCACAAAGCATCTGTCAAAGTGAAGTCTAGCGGTAGAAGCGGTAAGCTCGAAAGCATAATAATCGGACAAAGCGGATTGTTCATCAAAATAAAACCCGTGCATTTCCAGAATACCGTCAAGGCTGAGTCCGAATACAAAACCTAACGCTCCTCCCGGAAAGTTCGAGCAAGTTATTTGTATCGGCATGTAGGTTGTCGGTAGAAAAGTTCTAGGCTCTATTGCCCCGGTTGCATTAATAATCCGAACCCGCTTACTAGAGAGTATGAATTGTCCCCATGTCAAATAATCAAGAGTATAATCCGCTTCAGGGAAGCAGAGGATATCCCAATCACCGGGGAACGCTATTACGTTTATTAAAGCTTGTCCGAGAGATGTATAATCAAAAGCGTTAGGATTTGGACCTACTGTTACAGTCTGAAGCCCCATATTCCTAAACGGGCTGTAACCTTGCGCTCTCTGTATTGTGGCAAACTCATAGGTTTGTGTTGTTTCCCGGTATCTTTGAATCACTCCGAAATCGGTGATACCACCTCCGAGTACGTTAACTTCTCCCCAATTAAAAACTCCTCCGGTGATTTGTAGAGCATCTTGAGGCAGAACGGACCATATATCCAAACTTCTTGCTTCAACCGTACCACCAGTTTGAAATATACCGCCGCCATCAACATCAACATAACTACCAGCACTCATGTTGACAAGCCCATCATCGAGCAAGAGGAAAATGGAACTGGTATTATCAGACGCAAACAGAGATGCAAAAGAGAAAAGTTCAAATTGCGGGTGCTGCGATTCAAACATAGTAATAGGCGAAGTCGGCGTACAGAAAATAAAGCTATCATAGAAAGTACATCTGACAGCATTGAGCAATGATAATGGAGCGTGTACCAATCTCCCTACGTTAGTAAGAATCATAAATGTATTGTAAACTTGAATTGTCGTAATATCGGTTGTCCCGGTATTATCCGTCTGGAAATAAGTAGGAGGTGAACCGCCGCCATAAGTGCAGAGTATCTTGCAGTTATCAATCATCAGACCCGCTCCACCTGTTGAATAGAAAAGCGGTCCTAGATTATGTGTTACTTGCACTCCTCTCAGATGCAATCCCGCATCTGTGCCGTTTCCGTCAACGGTAAACAAAGGTGTGTCAACCAAAACGGAAGAGGTAATTGCTATATCGCTGAAGAAGATATTTCGCTGTTCTCTACCGTCAACCGTTTGATGTGCAGATACGATTTCTATTTTCTTGTTGCTCCAAGAGTGATTCGAGTAAATATTATAATCCGCTCCGGGCCAACAAAGAATGGTCCAATCACCCGGACTACCGGATGCTATAAGCAATGCCGTATCTAGGTCCGTAAAATCAAATGCCGTGGGAGTCGGTCCTACTTTAATTACTTGTTGAGCTTGACCGCTTTCAGGAATCTTCGCGGCAATCGAACCCATCGTGGCGTATTCTTCATCCTGTATTGGGCTTCTGAGTCTGGAAAGATTTGAAATAGAATATCCGGTTCCTAGACAATGCACTTCACCCCAACTGAAATTCACAGTGGGACCGTTTGCATTTATATCGACACCTCCGGGAGAATAGCAAATAAGCCCAAACGCGCCGATATTAACCGGATTAGTAAAAGCTTGTGCATCTAGCGCGAATAAGCTTTCCCCATAGATGTAGTTATCTTTTGTAAACTCGATAGTTAATGGATTGTCGGGGTCTTGTATCGAAATACCGCCGCCGAATGAAAGAATACTCAATCCATCAAAACGACACCGACCACCACCCCATAATTCAAACCCTATTGCAAGCGTGGTGAAGTCGGGCATATACATCTGTGTATTAACCACTCCGATATTCGTATCCGAACTCGGAGCATTTGTACGCATAAATCTTTCGACACCCGCTACGAGTTGCACATCACAGTCAATGAACTCGAAATAGTTTATATCCGTGCTGAAAGTTGCGACACTTTCTATTACAGCCGCAAGTGGCGCACCTCCGTTGTCAATATAAAATTGGCAATGGTGAAATTTCGCAAGACCACCTCCGGTACACATACAAGTAGGACCGAAATCATAAGTGAATCTGAAATCATTAAATTCTACTCCACCTCCATTCCGGAACTCGAACATATTTGTTCCCGGAGTACCACCGTATGTAATAATCATCGGAGTGCCGGACGGTAGTAATTGATTTCGCGGGTCGTGAGGTTGGCGTTCCGTAACTATGCGTATATTTATAGTATCGAGTAATACCGTTGTCGGTATTAAAAGGTCTGCGCCACGATAACAAACGATTGTATCGAAATTAGATGCCGCAACTATCGCGGAGTATAAATCCGGGAAGTCCCCGCCTGAAGGGGCAACGATAATCGTATTGCTTGAAGTCGGACCTCCCCCACCTCCTGCATCGGCTATTCTCGCGCCTTCCCACGAATCCACGGGAATACGGAGTTCGGTGAGAGTGCCTCCTATAGTATTCGGATTGTTATTACCGATTAGTGAATTGTGAGCGGTTACACCTATACTCCCGGCTATTTGTTCGATGCAAATATCACTTGAGTACAGGATACATAAATCCATAGCACCGATACTCCCGCCTGTCTGATATATACACCTTCCACTAGCCCCCCAAAAAACACTTTGGAATCCGAACATACCCCCGTTATCCATTCTCATTGCTGCGCTGGTATCATCCGTACTATCCATGTATAATTCTGAACGTACCACTCTGGTCGCCGGGGTATTGACAACACGCAGGGCATAAGCACCTAAACCCCGTGCATAAACGGTACTCTCCCGGATATGTACTTCCGCGTAAGATGCGTCATTAACTTCAATACCACTCCCGCCTACAGACGTAAAATTCGCGGAAATAAAACTTTCCATAATATCGGCACTTCCCGCACAAGAAATAATGTAATTTCCAACACCGATATCATTTGCATCGAGACGCACATGGTCAAGAATCAAATGTGTATCTATTACTCCATTCGTTACTCCGTTTAGAAAATGCTGACCATCATAATCAATGCTCAGATTTTTAACGTAAAGTTTTGTACTTCCTTGAAGATTAAATAAAACTCCTGTTACATTCGGAGCGGTGATAGTTGGTCCCGCTATATAAGTTTGCCATTGGCGGGGGTCAATCGGTTTTTCCCCGACAATGAATAAAGATTTATCCGTAAGAACTATATTTTGTGTTATGATTAAATTCGCACCTTCCCGAACCAAAATTGTGTCGCCATCATTCGCTTCGAGAATCGCACGTTCAAGATATTCATAATCCGCTCCGGTTTCTCCAACGGTGCGAAGTGTTGAGCCTAAGTCCGAACCTTTTCCAACTGGAACACCGCGATTCGTTTCTTCGATGCTCTCGCTGATGAGTGTGCCTGATGCCTTCCGAACTGTTCCGAGAAGTATTCCATAATTCGGAGCGACAAAACTTTGTTCGGAAGCGTACCCATTGATTCCGGTAATATTAACTCCTGTAAGTTTTCCTGAAGCTAAAATTGCTTGAACTTCAAGATAGATGAACGTAGTTTGAGCATCCGGGATTACGATGGTCGCTGGTCCGGTATCGTATTGAACACGAAGACCTCCGACATACGCAATACCATTAGCGACATCTATATCATCTCCGTTTTGAGAGAAATCCAATCCACTCTCAACGAAATCGGGCATAGCAAGGAAACCGTTTGCACGTTCCTTGATAATTGTGTCGCCTGTAATCCATGCGTGTCCATTACCCATTTTATTTCTCCCTTAATCTCAGGTTTTATTTTTTCTTCCAACGGAATCTTATACCGAGTACATCGAGTAAGTCAATTCCTTCCTGATTGGTAATCTTGACTCCGTATGTATCTCCCGCCGCTAAACCAGCAAATAAACTGGTAATATCAATCGCTTGTTTCTGGTTTGCAACCGCATTAAAATTCACAGTCCCGGAAGAATTGGAGTTTGCATTATAAGCCTGTCCATCTGCGGCAAAATCTATATCAACGGAATAATCAAAGGTTGCATTAGTATTGTTAGGAATAACGATAATCTCAATAGCTGCAATACTGCCAAAGTCCCACGGTGCAATATCGGACATCGAAGCGGTTTGACCAGATGCGATATTTTTGCGTGGAAAAGCTCCAATATTTCCACTTGCCTCCGCAACCGTATGGAAAACTTGTCTGGTTACTCCACCGACACGCTCGAACTCAAAATCTTCTAGTTCGGTTCTTAACGGAAGAACTATTCCACCTAACAGGGAAAGTCCTCCTTGTATCATGTGAGCATCACCCCAATAAATCGTACCCGCCGCGATTTGAACTGCGTCCGGTGTACCTTGAAAAGTTCCGCTATAAAAGTAAGCCGATGCACCCGCAAAGTTAAGACCGTAAGCTACGAGTGCCGTACCCTCCACATGAGAGTTATGGAAACTATCGTCACCCAAACCAACACGGGTGTATCCAATTTCACCCTTGATATGACTGTTATGAATCTCTGCATCCCCATCAGCCATCACGATAGCCGTAGAAGAAGCACCAACGGCCTCCACAACAGATTCAAGCATATATAGGTCGAGAACGATTCCATTAATACAACCTTCCGGACCATCATCGTACATACGACTTTCATAAAGTTTTAGCTTTCCGAGAGTTCCTAAAACTCCACCGTTACCGATTCCTGTTGCTATAAAACTATGGTCTAGCACGAGCATTGCATCCGGGTCATTTAGTTCCGCAAAATAAGATGTTGGGGGTGCGCCCACACTAAAAAAGAACCCTTTAAAATAAAGCGCACCTCCCGCTCCGATAGTGAAGATATTTCCCGGCGCACCGAGAGAACACGATACGGAGATTTCCAACGGAAAAGTTGCAATAGGTGTTTCTATATCTCGCGGGTCATAAGTGTTTCCTGCAACGATATAAAGTTTCTTTGTAATGGTTAAAGGATTAGGAAGATTGTATGTCGCTCCCGGAAAACATAAAAGTGTATCCCCATCACTCGCTAGAAGAATCGCCGTTTCAAAATCATTAAAGTCGTCATACGGGGACGGTCCAACGGTTTTATAACTAGATACATCATGTTTCACATGAGATTTTAAATCGAGTAAACGTATAGGTTCAAAATCGTCACTAGGATTACGGAGATATTGTATAATACCATTCATTATATTAGCACCATCATTTACAAAAGTGCTAAGATTATCCGTTCCGAAAGTATGTCCCGGATTTTGAATTATCTTCGGATTCCCGGCTGCGGAAGTATAAGTATTTTTGTACGAGAAAAAACCTCCGCTATTTAGTTGCACGGCATGGTTCACCGAACCATTATTCCACATCACTGAAAAGAATACCGTGCAAGTTCCCCCGTCCTGTTGGAGAGCAACAGAAGCATTCGTTGGTCCCAACGCAAAAATTTCGGAACGTAATGAACGGAAATCAAGACAGTCAGTAAGCACACCGATATTACCTATGCCATCAGTGAAAATGGTAGCCTCTCTAAGATGTGCAAAAGTGGTCCCGGAGAAATACATTCCCGAACACGGGTCCGTTCCATCGGGAAGCAAAACAGATTCCAGAAAATCAAAAGTGGAGTCTTGGCAATCAATCATAAAAACACCAGCACCTACATCCGTGCCGCGAAGGGAGCAATGGTCGAAAACAACTTTACAACCTCCGGATATATCAAACATCTGTCCCAAATCGCATTTAATATCAAGAGATTTAAAATAAACTTCGACACCAGAATTTATAGTGAATAATGGCATTGAGACCCCGGAGGATACTGTTATATTAACAGCATGAAAATGATTGAACCATTGCCGGGGGTCAACGGGCATCATTCCTATTATATTCAAATTTTTAGATATAGTCATTTGTTGTGTTAATATATAATTTGCTCCTTCGTAGAGAAGCAAAGTTGAATCCGCAGGAACATCAATAATCGCCCGTTCCAAACTTTCAAAGTCACCACCTCTCGGAGCCACGGTATAAACATTATCGGAAACGTCCTGACCTTTATTAATGGGTACACCACGATTCGTTTCCTGAATGCTATCGGTAACTATTGAGCCTCCGGTTTTCTGTACCGTCCCGATGAGTATTCCATACTGAGGTGCTACATAAGTCTGCGGAGAAGAATAGGCCGATATTCCATTAATTGTAACGGAATTTAATTTCCCCGAAACGAATACTTGTGTGATTTCAAGATAGATATAATTAAGATTATTGTCAATGATAGGGACAGTAACGGGACTTGATACTTCGACTCTGTTTGCTCCGACAAAAGCCCAACCCGCCGCAACATCTATATCCGCGACATTAACACTAAGGTCCAACCCGCTTTCAACAAAATCAGGCATGGCGAGAAAACCATTGGCTCTCTCTTTTATAATTTTATCACCTGTCTCCCACGGATATCCCATGTTATGCTCCCTACTCTATTTCACCTTCACCGATTCTTGCCTCACCTATTCTGTTTTCGCCCGTTGGGGGTACAGGAGGCACAACCGGAGTTTCAAGGAATTCACATTGACCAATGTAAGCTTGCCACTTCACCACGAAAATACTTCCCGCTGGTTTTGGTCTTCCCGGAATCACAAGCATCCGGGCAAACATTTCTCCGGTCCCAAGAGTTCCATCGGCGTTATCCCAAAAGAATGCGACCTCTTGGATTTCTCCGGAGGGAGGTGTACCCTCACTTCCATCAAACTGACATTCAAAATACAGAATATTATGTTCGTAAGAAACGGAAGCAACCTTCCGAAAGTATCCTGCATATAAATCTTCATCGGTTCTATCCGGAGGGGTATCATCTGTTCCAAGTTCACAATATGGGTCGCCTGTCGGGAGATTCCCGGCAAGCATTTTTGCGAACAGTAATCTTCCTTTGTTCGTAAGCATTTTATGGTCCTATCGTTCCAGTTCCGATTACTGATGTTCCTATACCTTCTCCCGGTTCACTATACTCAAATCTATACTGTTCATATAAAGTAATCTCTTCACGATAAACAACAACGTCACGGAGAGGAGGTCGTGTACGATAATATGGTTCTTCCAATCCCGCTATACGGTCTTCTAAATATTGACCTAAAAAATCTCCAATCTCCATCGGTTTTTTTCCGAGATGCAGTTCTTGGATACCGGGGAAATAGCGGTCTTTGTTTTTCATATCAAAACGTAATACCGTTTTCCATATCGGCATTACTTGATTGTTTAAATCGAGTTCTGGAACATTCACATTAACCGAATCTCCAAGTTCATATCTCGGAGCGAAAACGCAACATTGGAAATGGGTTCTAGGTTGTGAATATTCCCGAAGAATTGCCTCCGCTAATGCTCTCATTTCCTGCGAAGAATGTCCCGCTGGTGTAACTATACGGAACATTAATTCACCATATTCGGCAATACTTTCAGGGTCGCTCACGGTGTAAAATTCAGTTTGTTCGTAATAATAATCTACGAACAAAGAATCAGTAGGTGGTCCTATCCACGGAGGGGGCATTGTAAATCTAACAGGGGGGTCTTCACTCGTAGTTAATCTAAAAATTCTTGAACACGGACCACAATTCGACATATCCAACCATGCAACGCATGTATGAGTCCCTACGGAGAAAGTCGGTCCGGAAATTTGCGGTGCAGAATATGGGGCAACATCCGTATCGTCTATCCAATGTTCAAAAACCGGAATCTGTTCCAAGTAGGGAATCTCCCCGTCATGGAAATAATAAACATCAAAACCCTCCTCCGGTGCAGGAGGATAGGAAATGTGAGCCTCATCATCATAATAAAGAGGTGTTTCCTGTCTCGGCGTTTTCTTTTTCGGATTAAAAACCTGCACTACATTTTTTTGTTCACTGGTATCATCCGTGCGCTTCGCCGTTCCTCTTTGAATGGTAGGGGTTCCGGGAGGAGGTGGAGGAAAACTTGGTCCGGGTACGGATGGTCCATAACCCGGAGCGAAAGAATGTAATGTGCTGCCGTGTCCTGCTTGAGTGGTAAGGTCTTCCGTATTAAAATGGTCTTCAGGTCTGAAAAACCAAAATTCATCTCCGAGAATCATCCAATCCGCTTGACCTAAAAGTGAGAGACGATTAAGCGCGGTGCTGACAAATGTTTCTTGGAATGTCATATCCTCAACAATAATCGTACTGAAATCTTCGATATAATATGTATTTATACCGGGGATGTTTTCTGAAACGATATCATGGACCGCTTCATCCAACGGAGTATCTTCGATTTTCTTTTTAATTTTTTTACGAAGAGAATCTTTTTTAGGGTCTCTTATTTTTACTTCGCTTTCAGTAACCGGACCCTTTAATTCATTCGTACCACGAGTTACGAATCCCGGACCCGCCGCACGATTCCATCCGGGGTCCATTTCTCCACGCACACGTTCTTTCTGGTCCCCCTGCTCTTGAAGCTTTCCGGAGGGAGGCCCACTCTCACCTTCAGGTTGACCACCTTCAGAATAATTTATCGGTTCACCTTCAAAAGAGGGATAAACATATAGGTTGAATGGACCAGCACCCGGAGCAAAATATTTGGTCGGACTTGAGTTATTCTCTTTCATCTTTGCAAGTTCTTCGGGAGTGAAATCCATATAGATAGACCAATCAGGAAGTTGCTTACAACTTTTCGGGACTTCTCCACCTTTCGGCTGAGGTGGGTTGCCTCCCGGACTTCCGGATGTTGGACCGTCTAATTGAATATGCCGACCCATTTAGGTTCTCATCCTTTGCTGAATTTCATCTACGACATAACCCGCGACATCTCTTGCGGTTTCCCTTGCTTCGAGAGCATCGTCAATTCTCTCGATAATAATTTTATCAATCTTGAGGTTTATATCACCTTGTTTATCCGCGAGAAGTTTTTTGATATCCTCAAGTTGTTGTTTTCTCGTTTGCGCTTCCTGCTGAAGTTTGGTTAACTCCGCTTGGAGTTTCTTTTCTTCCCTTTTCGCGGTTATAATATCTATCACGGACGCTTCGAGCATATCTTCAGGAGTACCTTTTTTTCTCCATATTGCTTTTAGTTCTTCAATTTTTTTGCGTAATTGTGCAAGTTCTATACCTTTCGCCTGTATTTCATCCGAGAGTTCGAGATTTCTTTGTTCCGCGTCCTTTAATTTTTTGGCTACGTCTTCTTCCGGAGTTTTTCCCTTCGGACCTTCGCCCAACTTCTTCGCCATTTCCCCCGCTGTTTTCATCCATTCACCGATGCCGCCTTCAGGAAGACCGAGAGCTTTGCCGAGTTCCCCAAGTTTCTCCTTCATTTTATCAACGAACCCGCTTCCCTTCTCGTACATCTTTGTCATTAACTCTTCCCACATACTAACCATACGCCCTTTAACGTCTGCCATCTTCTTTGCGATTTCTTCGAGTATGCCTTCCTGTTGTTGCCGGAGCTTTTCATTTTCCTGCCAACGCTTTTCGGTTTCGGAAAGGTCCATCTCGCGCATCTCATCCGCGAGTTGCTCATCATCTTTCCAACGCTCTTGCTCTTCCTTCGATTGTTTTTTAAGAAGTTCTTCGCGCTCCTTATCCATTTTGTCCATGAATTTTTTAACAGCCGCTTTTTCCTTTTTAGTTAATTTTGCATTCTTCATTACATCTTCAGCTTGTATTTTTGCGCGTTCAAGATTTCGGTAATGCTCCTCATCGGACATTCCCTTCATCCGTTTGGAGGTATTAATTGCTTGACGCAATTGTGCTTTCGCTAACTGCGCTTCACCCTTCCGGACATCACCCATAATCCTCTGATATTTCTTTTCGTCACCGATAAGGAGTCTCGCCCGTGCTTTGTATGCTTCGATATCTTCCTTAAGTTTTTTCATCTTCTCGGTCTGGTGTTGCTCAAGAATTTTCTTTTTCTGTTCCGCGATAAGTTTATCCAATTCGAGTTCCGCTTTTTTTGCTTTGAAATAATATTTACGGAACTCTTCTTCACTATGTTTAAACTTGTCCATCATCTTTTTATAGTAAGATACCCGCGTTTTGGCCTTCTCGATTTCATGCGCGTCTATAACTTCAAGCCATGCGAGTTGGTCTTCCATCTGTTTTATCTGACCTTCACGGCGAATGATGGCAAGGTCTTTTTCGAGCTTCATAAGCTCGGCATACATCAATTTATATTGTTCGCCGCCATGTTTGAATTCTTTTATCCACTTCCGAATGGATGCGATTTTTAACATTGTTAATTTTTCTTCATCATCGGTCAACATCTTGATTCTTCGCATCTCATTATTGAATGCTTTTTTTGCTTCACGTTCACGGGTCAATGTGAATTTCAATTGAAGTGCCGCGAGTTTCTTCATAACCTCCGTTTGAATTTTTATCGAAGCGGGATACTCCTCCTTAAGCAACTTTAGAAATTCTTTATATGTTGCTATGGACTTCGCCATAATCTCGAATTGAGTCATGCCGCTTAATTTTAATTTCGCAATCGCATTTTCAACTTCGACTTTTAATTCCTTTGCAGATTGCTTTGCTTCACTGAGACGTTTTTTTGCAAGAGGAATCGGACCATAATCAATCTTTTTATAGACATCCTGTTCCGCTCTGTCAAGATGCTCAAGATTCCCGGAGATAAAATCCTGCCATCTTTTTTCGGCTTGACTTAATCCCCGATTGAGATTATTTCTTAATGATTGTTGGGCTTGCATCATGGCAACGGCGGCATTCCATAATGCTTTCTTGCCTTTTTTCTGACCATATTGATAGAGTCTCTCGATGGCATCTTCCGTACTCCCGAATAACGATGCGAGAGCATCCATCCATTTACCTTCCGCGAATAATTGTCCGACTACTTTAAATTTAATTGCAAGCGTTCTTACGATGTAGTTTACATAAAATATTATTTTTTCTAATATATTTAGAATTTTGACACCTAATATGATTATCCCTTCCATGAAACTTCCTATACCTTTAGGGTCTAGTTGTTTGAACATGGTAGTAAGATAATTGAACGCCGCTTTTAATGTTGGTAGAGCATCCTTCATACCTTTAATGATAAAGGCTCTGATAGATGCTTTAAATCTCCGAATCGCCATCCACGTTGTAGTCTCCATGCGCTCAAACATAAATTGGAGGATACTGACATTCCCCGCAATTTCTCCGCGCATTACCTTAAGGTCTTTAGCAAATTCTTTCGCTGCGGTTCGCATTGCGTTGATTGCACGTTGACCACGGATACCGAAGATTTCTTTAATTGCTCGGTTGGTTACTTCAGAATTATTGGTTATCATTTCAAGCAGATGTCCGAAGTCTTTAAATTTCGCACCGTTGGCATCCGCTTCGATACCGAGTTCTTTGAAGAGTTCGGTTTGTCTTTCAGTCGGACCCGCGAGAGCAAGCATGGCTTTGTTTATCGCGGTGATTGCTTCGGCAGTAGGAAGACCAGCACGAGTAGCCGTTGTAATCGCCGCACCGAGTTCCTCAAAAGAAATCCCGGCCTGTTTCGAGTTGGTAAGTACCTGACCCAACGATTGCGTTAATTGATTAACAGTGGTAATACCTTTCCACTGAATCCTTGCCAAAACTTCCGCTACCGCCGCCGCTTGGTCGGCCTCTAACTGATATGCTTTTAATACTTGCACAATAGTTTGTGCTGCCGCCGTTGCATCCGTGAAACCGCCGATTGCCAGTTTGGTTGCGACACGAAGGACTTCCAAAGAATCCTTCGCGGCTACCTGTGCAGAAAGAATTTGATAGAGTCCGTTAGTTAAGTTCTCTGTTGTTTCACCGAATTGAATTGAGAGGTCGAGTACGCCTTGTTCCAGACCGTCAAGGGCATCCATTTGTCCATACAACATCGTGGATACCTTCGCCATCTGGTATTCAAAATCCACTCCTGCCATCACGACATTACTGAAAGCGCGACCTAATGCACGAAGACCTCCCATAACATTTCCGAAGGTCATTACAATACGACCTAGACTCTTATTCACTTTATCGCTAAAACCTTTAAAGACTCCCTGAGTCTTACGGACTTTTTTCTCGATGTCCTGAGTCTTAGCTTTAAGCCTTAGTGTTAGTGTCGTTTCCGGCATTCTTTTTACCCTTCTTCCACGGGGCAACTTTTTTTACAATCTTATGATTCACATACCCGTCTTTAAAACTTCCGTCAGGTCTTTTCGCTTTCATCTTTTCTGCCGCTTCGCGCATTACTTCGGGCGACAATTGGATACTTTCGATATCCTGAAAAGTTCCTTTTGGTACTGGTATGTTCGGAGAGTTCTTATCGGAAGAGCCAAAAAAGCTAGACACGATTTTTTCGGCGGTATCCCAATATCGACCTATACGCTTCACTCGATGGTCCATATAAATCAGACATTGAGCTAGAGTCAAACGTCCGACTTGTTCCGGACTCCAACCGTATGCGCTTGCGAAGGTCTCGTAAATTTCACCCCAAGTTATAGAACGTGCGGATTCTTCTCCAACGAATTCAAGGTCTTTTTTTCCCGAAGGAGTTCCATCCCCACCTTCTTTTAATTCTATACCTTCGACATCAGTTCGTTCAACCTTGAGGCTACTGCCGAAAAATTTTCGATGATGAACTCCAACTGATTCATCTCAACGAATGCGCGGATGAGAATACTCACATCCACCAATGATAAACCTGAGATGAAATCAGAATCGGTATCAGTGAGTATTCCGAGAATTTCACTCACGGCTTTTCTCGCTGAACCGAGAAGCAATAGAGCGGAAGGGTCTATTCCCTTTTTAATATCGAGAATTTTCCCGTCACTTTCTCTGTTTGCTATACTCGAAAAGAGTTCAACAAACGAATCGAGAACATCGTCCAAATCTTCGAGACGGATAGGACGCAAAGTAATTTCGCGTCCTTCCATCTCGAAGGTGAACGGTTTTTTACTCAATACTTTAAGCTCTTCACGCGAAGATAACTCTCCGCTTTTTTCCGGAGTCGTAATTTCAGGTAATTCCTCCGGTGTTACATCGGCACTTGCCTCTGGCGTTTTTTCATCTGTTGTTTTTACTTCGTCCATAACAGACTCCTCTCTGACAGGTCTCGTGTTTTACTTCGGTTACGGAGCGGTATAGTCGATGATTTCCCCGTAGATTTCTTCGAGTGCAAATGCCTCATCGGGCAAGCACCGGAAGGAAACCGGAAACATCGTCATTTCACCTTTCCCGACCATCCATGCGGATGCCGCTGACTGAATGGCACGTCTGAAGTGTGCCGCTCTGTCGTAACCTTCCGGACTCACACCACGAAATTCCAGAGTATGTTCCGGAAGTTGTTGTGTGTATCCGACAGGCAAGCGTCTCGTGTTCGCGGTTGGGAAGCTGATAGCTCCGGGTTCATTCCATGCGATTTTTAAATTCGCAAGAGTCGCTTCGGCAAGGTTGGTCGTTACGGTGACAGTCCATTTGGTAGGAACCAGACCGCAAGCATCAAGCAACTGGTCCACTTCCTTCTCAAAGATATCAACCGTCTTTTCGACATTGACCCCGCCACTGGTCGCTCCCAAGTCGTTACCATCGAGAATGAATTCCCCGATGCCGACTAGGACGTTTTGGCAATTCACGGTCATTTTGTTTCTCCTTTCAGGACGTTATCGAAAAGTTTTCGTTCAAAACTTTTTCTAGGTTACAGCGAACCAGAGATATCGCGGTCTGCCGTTGTCTTTACGGTAATAGTGTCGTTAGCCGCGCCATTGTTCATACGGATATCCGTTACCTCAACATACTGGTCCGTTCCCGGCGTACCTATTGGCAACGTGGCTCCGATAGCGAGTGAGTCGGCAACTACGTTTTTGGTCTCGGTAGTACCGTCTGCTTTAACAAGGTCGATATCGAAATCAACCGTACCTGAAAGTGCGCCGACACCCGTGTTCTCAATAACGAGATTACCGCCGCCGTACTTGGTCGAGTCGATTACGTTACCCGCATTAAAAGTTCCCGCACCCGGACCGGAACCTACGAATTTAGCCATCCCGTAAGGTGCGTCATTCGTGGGAGAAAGTGGAGGCCATACATTCGCGGGAGTCAGGTAAGTCCCAACAGATGCGAGATGAATGTCCGTGAACTCCGGGGCTGCACGGAAACCCGCCGAACCGAGATATCCGTTGATACCTTCGAGATTGTATTTCCGGATGTGAACATTCAAAGCATTAATGAGTGTTTTACTCCGGTCATACAGAAGCGGGTAAGCCTTCGAGTAGTTGAATGCGTTGATAGCAGACTGAATTAAATCCGCTTCCTGTTCCGCATCCCCAAGAGCCACACAACGGTCTTGGTTGTTTTTCGCTCCTAGCGTCATGGAATTAGCGAGACTCCCATCATTGTCGAACTTCGCTAACGCTTCAATTACTTGTTGCGCCATCGAGTCGATTAGATTTTGGAGGTCGCCTTGAGCAATCAATGACATTTTCAATCCTCCTTATGATTTATGGATTAACCGATTCGGTCTTCTCCAATTGACTTGTCTTTCTTTTTCTTTTTGCCTTTTTTCTTTTTCGGTTTCTCCTCCTTCGGAGCCTCTTCACTCATCTCTTCGGTCTCCGGTTCTGGTGCAGGAATCGGTTTTCCCTTGCCACTGACCTTGACGTAAGGATGCTCTCCGATTTCCGGTTCTTTCTCGAATTCCCGTGACTCCCCCGCTGCAAGGCTAACCTTTTCTGAGGGGTTATCCGGGTTCGGAAAACTGAACTTCTGTCCTTCCTTCCCGTTGAACTGAACTTTGTAAGGCATAGCCTCCTCCTTTTTTTATCTACATACCGCAGTACGAATTCGTAATGAAAGTGAACATTCCATAAAATACGAGTTTCCCACATAATCTAAAGTGGACAAACCCGAATCGGTTTTCTCGATATCCTTCACGGTCTCTACATCAAATTGGAAAGGGAATTGCTGCGTCAATTCTGTATCAACCGCGAGTATCAAAGCTTCTTCGGCCTTGATTATTTTTTTGTTCAAAAGAACTTGCTTACCTTCGTGCATAACGCCGACCAAAGCAAAAGCCCAATCCTCTAAACGGAATCTACGCTCATCTTGCGCCGTTGTCGTATTATCGTAAAGAACGCAGAGAACCCATTGCCCCCTCTTCAGTTTCTTCTCAAGCACTCGGTCCCCGAAATGATAAAATTGCGGAGATGGTAAAACCGGACCGCCTATCTGTGCATTAATTGTAGCGATAGCGGCATCCAATTTCCCATTATCACGAAGCTCCGTGATAATCTTACTTATGATTGAAAATTTGGTTTCAACTGCCATCCTGTTTTCCTATAGGTTGCTTACATCATCCCGGCTAATTGGATTCCTCCTCCACCAATATTCGTTAGCTGCATGTCAAAGTTTAATCCTGTAGCTTGCCAATGAGAAATCCAGAAAAGATTAAAAACGGCATGGACATAAGTTATGTCGCTTTTAATCCAGATAAAATACGGTCTGCGCGGTATCCCTTTTCTCCTGCTCTTGGCTCCCCGTTTATAACCCTTTTTTCCTCCCCTGTTCTTTATTCTGCGTGGAGATTTTTTATTATCATCCCGCAATCCGGACTTTCTTTCTTTCCCGCGAATCTTACCACGACCCCATCTTGAGGGACCGCCTTCCGAACCTTTCTGGTGAATCCAAGAGTAAGGTGTATTGGATTCGAGCATCACCATCCCGGCATTCGGAGCGGTCTTCTTAATCGATTTAATCAGTCTTCGGTTATAAACGTAAACCTGTCCACTCTTACTCCGGTATGTTCCGTCCAACTGCAAAATAGGTGAAGGTTGTTTCATAATACGGACGCGAAAATCTCTGTATTTCTCGGTCCACTTCCCCCACCATTTTGTTTTCCCGGATGGAGAGATACCTTCCTGTTTAAACTTCTGTTTGGTAGAAATATACATATACTTCTGAATCCGTTGGTACGGATTATTTTTAGAAGGTATCCACCGCACATTTTCAAGGAGCTTTTTATGGAATTCGAGTAGTTGCTTTAATTCGTTTTTGTCGAGTTCGACTTGAACGAATCCACCGCTAGATATAACCTCCCATGAACGGCCTTTTGCCACTACTCGTAGTCCTCAATTGCCGAATCCCAATGTTCCGTACTCAAAGTAAAATGGTGACGAGCGGATTCCGTATGATTCACTTGCGTCACCCTGTACTCACCGCGAAGGTCCGGATACTTCACATCCCAAACATCGAGTCTATCTTCCGGTAAAATTTCTAACGGAACACCATTGAAAAGAAACGGGAAAACAAAATCCTCAATATCCTGCGCTCCGGAAACTTGGTCCCGGTTTAAAAGTAAACCGCCGCCTTCCTTACCACGTCTGCAAGGAACTTCGGGGTATATAATCTGGAACTGTTCTGATTCTTGGTCCACCATCCTTGTTACGTTTGCCCTTAATGGCAAATACGCAAGAGGTATGGGAACCTCATACGTTCCTTCTCCGCTCATATTTTTCTCACCTCTACGGTGTTCCCATGAACACCCGTTTAAAATCTAAAACGACTTCTGCTATAGTATCTTCCCAACTCTTAATCGTCTGTTCATAGATTCCTTTTTTACCGAACTCTTCCATGTAATCCATAATTTTAATTCTCGTCAAGTCTCTTTTTTGTGCCTCTGAGGGCGATTGGACAATGGCTTGGAGAGCCGCCATTTTCCGGATTGCGTCAAGCAATGTGATGGGAAAGTTGTTGGCGGGGCTTGGCCCCGGATGATAACCGAAGTTATAATTGACGCGAATGTTGCGGTTGCCGATAGGCCAAGTATTATATCCTACCATCCCCGATGTCGGATACCATGTGTATGAAAACATCGACTGACGGTTGAAGAATAATATACCCCGCGTATCGTCAACCACAACATCCCCTGTCGTTATACTTTGACTAGGGATGTTGGGGGAAGTTAAAATCGTTATAGCGTTGAGAGCGGCGATTGGAAATCCGGGTAACACGAGAGCGGGAGTTCCACTCCCATCAATTTCGATTTGTTCGTTTTCACGATACTCAAATTCCCTTTGGCATTTATGCTCGAAGGTTGCTTGAGCAAGCTCTATTAAATACTCTACATCCGCATCGGTCCATGTCGTAATATCGAGACCGATGCGGGTCATTAGAGCTTTGACCGAATCTACTGTTACCCAAAGTGCCACGCATCTACCCCTCTCTTACTTGATTTTCTTGAACCGTGGGTCTTTGTTCCGGATGATTTCCGAAGCAACCGCCGGGGGTACTTCAAGGATACCCTTTTTGATTTTATGGTCTCCGTATGTACCGTCACCTTCGGGATTCGGGAGGAACTTGAACTTTACGGTTCTTTTCTCTTTCTTGGGGGCTTCCTTCGGAGCTTCTTCCTTCGGAGCTTCCTTTGGAGCTTCCTCTTCCTTTTTCTTGCCCTTGTCCTTTGCCACGAGTGACTCCTTTTTTATTTTATTCAAAAGGTTTTTGGGGTTATGAAGGTAGGGGTGACGACTTATATTGTGAGAGTGCGTCAACCCCTACCACTATTCCATTCAAGTCAGGACCGCTTAGTAGGTCCGTGCGCGTCTCAGGACAGCGGAGAACTTCTCACCCTTCCATGCCGGGGCATGGTAAGAAGTCAGGAGAAACTCCATTGCGTCACGAGTCACGGCAAGCGGGATATGCTGGACAAGGTTGTTAACCTTTTCACCCTGCGGGTTGATAAGACCAGCGATAACCAGCGATTGCTGCGGGGAAATGTTGATGAGGAAAATCGTCTCGTCAACACCACGGGTTCCCGCGACTTCCGGGTTCATCGGATAATCCGTGCCAAGAGAACTGTCGTCCAGAAGGTCGATAATCTGAGTTATCGCACCCGTGACGGTTCCATCGGCATCGTAGGTCTTTGCCGCCCATGTCGAAAGAAGAACTTCCGTGTCCACACCACCAGCATCCGGGGAACGATAGACTTTATAAAGCTGCGCGTTTGCGACAGCCGTGAAGTCGATTTCCACGGAGTTGTGGGTTGCAAGAATCGTGACGGGAGATGCACTCGCGGAAGCGCATTGTTCCCCGAAGTAAGTCACAGCCGACACGCGATAGCGGTACACTTCACCGGGGGTCATAAGACCACCAGTGTTCGCGGCAGAAGTGAGAGCAAGCGTTCCCATCTGCGAAGTCGGACGACAGAAGCTTGACGGAAGCATCGGGACATCACGGTAAGTGGTCATGCGGAACCCGCCCGGAAACTCGATGGTATCGAGCGGAACGCTCTTACGAATTTCCGTTTGGAGGGTTGACATGCGGCTTACCATGTTCGGGGACATTACGAAAACGTAGGGGTCCATCTGTGCGCCTTCGTTGTATGCCCCGTCCAGAGCCATGTCAAGGTCGGCAAGGTCGGCAACCGCGTTGATGTCGTAGCGGTAACTTTGGATTGCGGTGTCAGCACCATCGTACTGATAACCGTCAGCCGTTGCGTTACCCCACAGCATTGCGAACTCGATTGTACGACCCATCGACTTCGTTGAGTTGATGAGTTCTTGCTTCCATGCGTTGATGTACTTCGCGGAAGCGGCCTGAAGGAGACCCGTTACCCGACCTTTGGTACGGATAACCTTGAGCGTTACACCGTCCCGGTTGTAACCGGAGTTGGTGATAACGGTTTCGGCATTCTCGCCCTCAAACTGTGAGGTCGGAATCCCGGTGATTTGGTTGAACTGGTGAATGAGGCCATTCGCACGAATGACTTCAACCGTTCTGGTGAACGGCGCATTCCACTTCACAAGGTCAACCAGAATCTTCTCAAGGTCTTCTGGAATTAGCGGGTCGCCCGTGTTCGTATCCAGAGCAAGTAGAAGCTCTTCTCTTGTCTTCCCCATGCCCGGAAGCAGTTTTGACCAATCAAACATTTTTTTGCTCCTTTCGGTTCCTATGAAATGTTGGCCTTTACTTATTTTCCCGGTTTACCGTACTACTCGCCTTCCTGTCCTGTAAGTCCTGCGAGATTGGACAGGCAAGCTCCGAGACGGTCGTGAGGAGAGACAAATTCTTCTTTGTCAGTCTTCTCTTCCGTTGAAATAACCGGAACTGTTCCACCCTTGCGGCCTTTCGGCTTCGACAAGGTTAACTTTTCGCGTTCAAGACGCTTTTTGACTTCCTCTTCGATTTCCTTCTCTTTCTCTTTCGAGAGTTTCGCTTCCTGCTTTTCGAGACCTTTGATGTACTCCGGGTCCGGACCCGCGCACGGAATCGTGAGCAGTTGACCTTCGATGCCGTTTACAACGGTAGCAAGGTCTTCCGGTTTGAGTGTCTCTGCTTCGAGAAGCGGTTTGAGAACTTCGAGAAGGTCTTCAGTGAAGCGTTGGAGACCCTTCTGGTCGAGCTTGTCGAACTCGAAGGAACGGGGAGCGATTGGCACAACCGCGAGAGCTTTGCCGCGAGAAAATGCGGGGTAGAAAGTTTCGTCTTTTCCTTTCTTACCTTTCGCCATATCCTCTTCGTCTTCCTTTTCCTTTTTCTTTTCCGGGTCTTCCTCTTCCTCTTCATCCTGAAGTTTGTCGTCCCCGTCTTTGCACTTCGCATCTTCCTGCTCTTTCAAACAGGCGGGGCATGAGGAGTCAAGCTCTTTGTGGTCCCCGTTGAGGTGCGCGGTCATAAGCGCGTGTTCCTCTTCGAGTTTCTTCTGCTTTTCTTCCTCTTCGAGTTTGGCCTTCTCTTCTTCGGCCTCTTTCTGTTCGAGCATCATCTTTTTAAGAGATGCAATTTCGTTGCGGATTACACCCGCGTCTTCGGAGGACATTTCTTCGTCTTCTTTCCCTTTCCCTTTGGCGGCCTCCTTCGCCTCAAGGATTTTGTCGAGCTTTTCGTTAAGCTCTTTGTACTTCTCGCCAAGCTGTTCGAGCGTGAACATAGTAGTAACTCCTTTCCGATTAAGTTCTACGATTTCGAGTTCACCTTTCGTATCTGTTTTAAAGAATAAATCCCTGACCAGTTCAGCCCCGTCTCTCTCATCATAAACCTCATGGTCTTCTTCGCCGTAAGATAGAAACAATTCTTCCCCACCAGCAGGGTTGATTACGATGCCTGATGTGCGATAGAGGATATCGCGGCATACATCCCCATCACGTCTGACTTCCAGACGTGGAGACATTCCGTATGAAGAGTATCCGTCTCTTTGTTTTTGGTAGGCAATGTCTTCACTGGTTTTCTGGTCAACTATTTCCATCCAACGAGCTTTGAGAGCTTCTTCACGCTCGTCCCAATAAGGCTCACGAATCCTTCCGACCCAAGTTCCGGAACTGTCTTCGTGGTCTTTTGACGCTCCAACAAAAACCGAAAGAGCGTTGTACTCTTCCGGTGTTTTTGGTCCATGCTTGAAAATGCGGATGAGATAGGCTGCGACAGGTTTTACTTCTTCCCGGACATAGCGATTTCCGTTCCAACGTCCAACCTTTAACAAGGTGACATCCGGAATTCTGACTCTAGGTTCTACGCGCATTCGCTTGTCAAGGATTTGAATGTCTCTCATGCGTTTAAGCCCCTCTACATAAACCTTAAAAGTCGCATATATAAACCTTAATTAAGCGACTGTAAAAGTCGCTTTTTTCGAGATTTTGCAGAAGTATGTAAAAGACGGATATTTACATTACTCAATAGAATTATACAGGTACGAAAAAACCTGTCAACCTATTAAATAATTTTTTTCAAATTATTTTTTAGAAACTACTTACTGTCGATTCTGCTTTTTTTGGCAATTTTCCCTTCTGGAACCTCCAATTGGGGGTATTAGCGTCTTCCCGCACAAAAATGAAGTCCCCTTTTAATTTCTTGCCATTGAAGCGATAATGGAGGGATTCTGACGTTTCCGAGATTATATCCACATCCCCTGCATCGAGAACCTCCACGTTGAGAGGAAGTTCCTTGTTTGGATTAAGCGGGTGACTCGGTGGAAGTTCACCTTCCCAATCCATCCAATCCACGGGTGAATGTTTGTCGGGAGGAGAATTTTTCGTCACTTCATTTTGTACGTTGTAAGCCTGACCTCTCTTAATCCAGAAAGGTGAATCCTTACCCAAATTCCATGTAGTGACTTCATTCCCCTCACGGACTCTTATAATGAAATCTTCCTGTCGAAGTTTACGGACCACATCTGGACCCTTCGACCAGAGATAGTGAACAGTGAATTCTGCATCTTTAGCGAGACCTACGACATTATCTTTGTTCTCCGCTTCTTTCAAAACACCTTTGTCCCGGAGAAGAAGACGAGCTTGCTCCATCCGCTTAAAGATTTCATCTTTATTATCCGGCGCATCCGGACCCCACCACTTCAATTCAGTTGGAATCAAAGCTTCAAAATCCGGAGATAATCCGGAGACATCTTTAGGTGGAATGTAATCTTTTTTCTTTCTCGCTCCCGAAGTCATAAGGTACGGTGTCTGGTCCTTCGCCATCCATGCTTCCCAATGCGGAGAATCGCCGGAGATATACCTGAGAACCAAACGTCCCTTGAATTTTTTTCCGTACAAAAAGAATTCTTGGAACCACGGCTTATGCAAATTGAATCTGCCTTTGTCCGTGACTCCCGGATACAGGATGCCCCAATCAACTCCCCAAAATACACCGGGGAATTCCTTCGTTGCGCCCGGACCTCCCGGCGGTATAACTTTCCGGACCATCTTTAACCATTCAGGAGGTTGTTTCTCTTTCATCTCAACACGCACATGCTTATTGGGGTCCATGTCGGGATGGAATTTCCAAAGTTTGCGATTATCAAGGTCCGAGAATTTCGCGGCCTCTTTCAATGTCAGCACGGGTTTCTTTATCGTGTCCGGAACTTCGGAGAGAACCGTGAACCCATTAAGGTATTCTTTCCCCGGCTGCATGATTCTCAGGTCGAGATGTGAAGATTTTCCACGGAAATGATTCTCAATCACAAAGAAGTATTCAGGGAAACTCGATGGACTTCTCTTGGCAACTTCTTTCCGTGTAATATTTCTCCACTTATTAATTTCGTTCCTCACTGTCTGAGGAATTACGAGTTTGGATTCCTGAAGTTCCACGGCTGTCCGTTCTTCGGGAAGAAAATTCTCGATTTTAGAACCAACTTGGTCTTCTATGAAGACACCCTTGATGAAACCTTCATTATCCTTCGGAAGATGAATCAGATTCTTCGTTTCTATTTTAACGAATTCTCTGATTGGATAAATATAAAGGTCGTTGCTTCCGGGCCACCATTTTTCTTTCTCATCGTCCGTAATATTATGGATATCCCGGAGTGCCTCAAACTCTTCCTTCGTTATTTTCGCAAATGTCTCACCTTCCTTGACCTTCCCCTGCAATTGCTTCGGGGTATTAAGCCGAGTAAAGCCAAAGCGGAGCCAACCATAAACTTTTCCGTCTGAACCAGTAAGTAGTATGAAAGTGGGTACATCAAATGGCCTTGACTTTACTACGGCCTTCTTTTCACCTTTCATAATCCTCTCTGCTTGCGAGTCTGGTAACACCATACCCCTGTCGATTTCCTCTGAGAGAATTCTTTGCAGGAATTCGAGTGAATTCCGGGAGAGATTTTCCGGACGAAATGTTACTTTCTCCCTCCGGACTAACTCACGGAATATTTTTTTACCTACACTTAGGACGGTAGAGGCATCATATTTAAATTGTTTGCCCTGCCGAACCGTAGAAAACCACGCATTCACGATTTTCCAATCATCGGATAGTACATCATCCGCTACTTCAGACGGGTCGTACTTCTCAATGCTTTTAACTAGGTCTTGCTGCGTAAAAGTCTCAAGGTTATTCTCTCCCGCCTTCAATTTTTGCTTTGAAAGCGTATCGAAGGACTCCGCTTTCTTCAGAGCGGAAGCGAATGTGTCAATCACATCGGACTTATTCTCGAATTGAAGTTTACGGAGCGTGATTTTTGAAAAATCATTCGGGAATCTCACGAAATCGAGAGTCCTGTAGCTTAATTCGATAATATCACCTTTATTTAATTTTATAACTGAAGCGAATCTTCCTACATTAGCGTAGTTTCTTCCCTCAACGGTAACAAGTGCGGAAGGTGTCGGTTTAAATTCACCGAATTCCAAAGCGCAATCGTATAAATAAACACCATCGGTCTTAGTTTCCTGAGAATTAACGACAATGGCACTAACTTTCCCATTAGAGACATCTTCAGTCTCGTCTTTTTCCGCTTTTTGGATATCCTTTTTCTCTGCATCACTCATCGTTATGATTTCCCCGGCATCTTCGGGAACCCAACCGCGAGTGAAAAGTGGCTTGGCTCCCTCCGGAGCTTCGGTTACTTCCTCAAAACGATGCTTAACCTCATTAAGTTGCCACGATAAACGGAATTTAAGTGCTTTAATATCCGTGTTTTCATCGGAGAGCAGATGCAGGACGTAAGTATCCTTATCTACTGAGTAAAAAACGCAAGGCTTACTCTCGTAAAACTCCGGAAGTTTTTCCACGACATCCGAGAGATAGCAAAATCTGTCTTCATCTTCGTACCAATATTGTGAAAGCTCCTCCGGAACCGCTTTCTTATTTACTTCACGGAAGTAACCCATCGACACGAGAGGCTTGTATGACGTGAATGGTCCTATCGGGTCCGGGAAAATGTGTACCGGGACTCCCATGTGCTTTAAATATGTCTGCACGTTATCGCTGAAGGTTTCGTTATACCGTGTATCACGAGTTAAAATATCCACATCTCTCCCGAAACCGTTCACAACGATAGAACCCACGATGTAAGCATAAGGACGCATCGTTAAAAAGTCCTGCATTTCCTTTTCTATATCAAAGTCCGATGCGTTCTTCTGATTTTTAGATAGACGGTCAATGTCCGTAGAGATACGGTGTTCGAGTCCACGTCCCCGGATTTCATTCGCAACAAATTGGTGTGCGTTCACGAGAGGCTCAATCGTCTTGCCTTCTTTTTTCCATTGGTAATAAAGTGCATGGAGTCTTGCGTGAATCATCATCAGTTCGGTTACATCAAGACTGTGCAACCAATCCGGGTCTATTTTTTCTATCGGGATGTTGCTCACACCGAAGAGCCATGTATCATCCGTGGACAATTCAGCCAACCCGGAACGAAGCTCTACTTTGGGGATGTTAAGGAAAATATCTTCCCGGTATTTATGATTATTATACATGAGCGCATTAAGGTCTGCTCTCCACCGAACATCTTTCAAAGCCGTTCCGACTTTCCATCTCCGTGTGTCTTTGAAAGGGAGTTCCATGCTCGATACAATTATTTCCGGGTACGAATCTTTCCCCTTCCGTGTCAAAGTATAAAGGTGACGACCATTCGCAAGGAATTTTCTCGTGAGAAGTTTTTTATAACGGTCAGTCGGATTAGTGGTCCAGAAGAAATCACCTTCGACATGCGCGAGTAAGTTGAAGAACTTCTCAAGATTTTCCGCATTCTGAAATTCTTCCGTCTTGAATGCCTTTGAAAAATTAAGTTTTGTCGGCGGGTCAAGATAAAAGAATGTTCTCGGACTGTCGTACTCTTTCATTACATCCAAACCATCCTCTTGAGTGATGGTCGGATTAATTGCTTTCATTGCTTCACGGAACCTGTTTATTTTTTTGTCCGAAAGAAGATTATGGATACGTTCTTCCCTGTCGGCAGAGAAAGAGTCTCTCAATCCCTGCCACGAATATATCGTTGTGTATATAAGTTTGTAAACTTTTTCGAGCATCGTTGTCGCTGCGGTGTTCTTCAGCCTCTTGAAAGTTTCCTTCTTCGGTCTCCAATCGAAACCGCGAAGCTTTTCAAGTTGCTCATCCGTTCCATCACGGAGGAAACGTAACCACGCTACAACGAGAGGGTCAGTGTCATTCAACACTACCGTCTTACCTTTAAGTTTTTCGATGTTGTGGAAGAATAATGTAGCCCCGCCAGCGAAAGGCTCAACATATTTATCATATTTACTGAAGTCTTCAAACTGACTGAGAACATCGAGCATGAATCCCCGGCCTCCTCCGATTGGAAGCGGTCTCTTCATAAGAACTTCTTCGGAGACTTCCATTTTTGCCAATTGGATATGTTCCATACTGGAAGGCCACTTCAATTCTTCCGAAGTGGATAGCACGATGTAATCACTTAATCTTTCTGCATTGAAGTTGCGGAGAAAAGAACTCGCCTTCACAACTTTACATCTCTTCAGAAAAGCCAGTATAAGAGGAAAATCTTCCGTGGCGAAATCGAATTCCTTTGCGAGACGATTCACTTCTTCGGTGTTGGTGAGGCAATCCGGGTAAGACAATACCATCGGCTTAATCTGTTTGAACATTCCATCACTTAAGGCCGCGATATTTTTTCCGGCCTTCGTGTAGATATATGGAAGATACCGTAGTTTCGGTTCGTAAAGAACCATGTTATCACGACCTGAAGAAAGCAATTGCGTTGACACCGCTCTCGCTTCTTCGAGTAAATTTTTTGAAAGTCTTTGTGGATGCGGGATAAAAAATTCTCCGGGCTTCTCCGGGTCAACGGGTTTCGGCATTTTCTGTTTCACGACTTCGCCGTTCATCCGTTCCCAAAGAACATTATTCCCTTCAACCTGAACTGTCTTCCCGTCCCATGTTGGAATCGCAAGGGTTCTCGGAGCAATCCTCTTGGAAGATTCATTAAGCCAATCAAGTAAATCTTCCGGACTCATTTTGATAGCGTCTTTGCCGAAATGATGAATAAGCATCACAGGAATTTTAAATGAGTTACACCAGCGGAGTTGTTTCTGAAGTGAACCGTGTCCGTGCATCTCACCGGAATCTTCGTCTCTCCTGCGAGTATCCTGTTCGAGTTGGTCGCCATCCGCGATAAAAACGTCCGTATCAAAAAGAATATCAAGCTCCGGTATTTCGAGAACATCGAAAGGTACAACAACTTTTTTGTTGTCGATGTAGAGCGCAAGTCCTGTCACTGGTGCGTAAGTCGCATGTTTGACAGGGAAGCATTCCACCTCCCAATCCAAGAGTTCGATTTTTCCGTCACGGGGAACGATGCGGATATCCGATGCCTTCAAACTTTTTGGTAAAAGTTCTTTCGTTGCTTCGGAACAGTAAATCGGAATATCAACCGTGCGGTCCTGCAAGCCTCCGATGTCGTCTATATGACCGTGTGAGAGATAGATTGCATCCACTTCAGGAAGAGGGGCATCTTTCCAAGTCAGCCCGAAATTAAAAAGGACCGCTTGTTTCTTCCACTCGATTATCATAGCGGAGAACTGTTTGTGAAGTTCCGAGCTTTGAGGAACGAGTCCACGAGTTCCTAAAAATTGTATCGTAAACATGGTTTTCCCCTAGACGCAAATGGTCGTAGGACCAGAGGTGAAACCTCTGTCCGTGAGTTTCATCAGTTTTCCTATATCGAAGTTAGCGAACATATAATAAAGCGCACGTTCCGCTTTTTCTTTTTTCTTTTTCTTTCCGAAGAACGGAGGTCTCTTGACTCCGAGAAACTTAACAAGGTGGTTATCTTTGAAAAGTTTCATTATAGTCGCATGTGCGTTATGTAAAAAGACCCACTTCCCTTTAACCGATTGCAACAGTTTTGCAAACTTCGGGAAGTCAATATTCTTCGCATCCGTTTTGTAACCAAACCCGAAAGTCACATCAAGATATGGAGGGTCGCAGAAAAATAAAGCATCCGGGTCGTCTTTAAACTCCTCCACTATTTTCATGCAATCCTGATTCGAGAAAGTTATCCTCTGCAATTTCGCATTGGATACTATCGCTTGCTCAATAAGTCTCTCAGCACGGACCTTTTTACCAAAGCCGTGTTCGGCATCGTCTTTCGGGACTCCGGTATTGAATTTTGAAAAATATCGTTTATCCACTGAGGCAGGGGATTTACCGAGAATGTCTCCGCAACGGGCGAGATAGAAATAGCGGTAAAGTTTTTCGATTGGCTCAGTGGGTTTGGATGCTCGGAGTTTTTTCCAGACATCTTTGTTTCTCCTCCACTCCTTTTTCCGCAGAGTCAAAATCTCTTTTATAGAAATATCCTTGAGAAGCTTAAACAGCATGAGAACTTCACTGTCTATATCATTCATAATGTTTTCATCGACAGGCTTTTTCTCAAGGCTAAAATCTCCCGGTCCGGAGAATACCTCAACGAAACGATTGTGAGGAACCATGTCCAACATTCGCGCCAATTGAGGTAAGATGAAATAGAAAGACCCGTAAACAACTACTGGCGAGTTCTTCAATCGGACATCAAAGCCCATGCGTTCACGCTCTAAAAAATTCGCCGTTGCTACGGACTCACCATAATCATAAGGATTGTCTAGCTGCAATACCTCCCGGACCGGATACATATATACATACTGCACTCCACCGTCTTTAAGTTTCTCTACCTCTTCATCCGAAAGACCGTGGAACTTGGAGTATTTTTCTAATTCTCCGATTTCAACACGCATATAAACATCATCGAATTTGTAATCCTTAAGTTCTTTATCAGGGAGTACATTATCTTCGGTGAAACCGAAGCGAATAAAACCCATTTCCGAATCAGTCGTGACCGCCTTAAAAAATCCAGTGAACGGAGTGGGACTGACCAGCACGAGATATTTTATCTCTTTATTAAGAAGCTGCCGCATTCTCAAATCTGTGAGAAGGAGGGACTCATCAGCAATCCCTCCGAGTTGCCACGGGAGAAGCGCGTCATTTTTGTAGGTCATGGTCTCGAAGGTTTGTTTTTTTCTACGCACTATTTCCGAAAGCACGACTCTACCCTGCTCGGAAACTTCCGTCCATTCTTCACCTTCACTGACACCCGCTTTCATAAGCTTATCCCAACGCTCTGAAAGCTCACTCCACATTCCGGAGAGTTCGGCATCAGTGTAATCAACTACAGTTTTTTCAAATTGCGTTTGCAGATTAATCAGCATGGCTTTACTCCATCATCGGACTTGCAAGCCGGGAAACCAAATCGTATATATCAGGCGACTCTTGAGAAAGAAGAGTCGGTGACTCGAAGAAAAGCCTGAAGCTTTTCGCAAATTCACTCGCGGTCATTCTTCCTATCATGTTGTACTTCGCTCTAAGATGTTCGAGTATCTCATCATCGTATGTTGAAGATAAAATTTCGTCAATACGAACTTCACGGTCCGTGAAATTCAATACATCGTGCATCAACCTCCCAACGAGTTCCGTCCAGACAGCACCCCAATCTTTCGACCTGTAACGCGAAAGTTGGAAGTATCTCGCATCCGGTAAATATTTCCCTGCCATTTTTCCGGGAAGCGAGTTATGAAATTCGACAAAATTTATAAGCTCGAATACACCTCTCGATACGAGACAATCCGGAAGCTTTTCCAATGCTTTAGCGAGTTCCGGAATATCGCTTTTTTCCATAAAATCGAAACGTGTGAGATAGTGAAGATTTTTTTCAATATCCCCGATACGTTTCCAGACTTCAGTATGTTCTTCCGCGAGTGCCACGCTACCCCAACCTTCATCATCAACGGCATACCCTAGATTCGCGGTCCACATATTTGCCATAGGTTTGAAACCTTCCGGAACTTTCTTTAAAGGTGGTGTATCCTTCCCTGCTTTTTTCACGACCACCATCATACAATCAATATTCGGGTGATGTCCTGCGAAGAAATCTAAAATTACTTCGAGCTTATTCACGCCCAAATTTGCCGCCGCCGCAGAACAGAATGAACAGGGTTTCGCTCCCAACTGAATATAAGCGAAACCGTATTTCATTTTCTTTGCCGCTCTTGCCATACCCATATAGTAAGAGCGCATGATTTCAGTCCGGGCTATTTGTAGAGCTTTCCAACTCTTACTCTCTTCAAAATATCTTTCGAGCGTAGTCCGAAGTTTGTCCATTGACCAACCTTCTTTTTCCGCTCTTAACAACGCACGTTTTACTCCGAGTCTTCCTGATTTCGGTTCCCCTGCGAATAGGTCTCGTTGCAATCTCCGAGCAATTCTGTTCGCACGGGACTTCATCATCTTGAACTCGGACTTCGGAACGAGAGACCACTTTACTTTCTGTCCCAATTTCCGAGCTAGTTCCCTTTGGCCTTCCATATACCCACGTCTTAACGCGCCGACTGTAGAGACACGGAAGCTGCCACTTGGGAACATATCTATTTGAATTTCAGGGAACTCGAAATCTATGCCATCATCTAACTTTACATCTTTTGAGAGATTTTCAAACTTCTTCATTACTCCTGATTGTATTTTACTTATTTCCTCCGCTAATTCTTTAGCGTAGTCAGTCCCAATCTGTTGAACGTCCTTGCTCGTAAAAAAATCAGGAGCTACCTCCCGAAGCTCATCCTCTGTAAACATATCACCTAAGAGTTGCATGATGTCTTCGAGAGAACCGCCATCGTCAAGCAAGTCCCGCAAAGCATCTTGAGCTTCGGTATCACCCTCCCCCGGAGGTTGTTGTTGCGCTGGTACATCCGGCCTTATTGGTTCGGGAGGGTCTAATGGGTCTATAAAAGTCCCGGTCTTCTGACTATATACACGGATAACATCTCCATCCGGAAGTCTTGCAAGACCGAGATATTCTCTTGCCTCATTAATCGTGGCATATCCGCGTTTCCCGATAACTTCGAGAAGTCGGGCGAGCCTTCTTTCATCTTTCGTTTCAACGTAGTTGAGTTTCAGTTCCCAATCCGTGATACCATATTTTGTTGCGAAGAAATGATTTAACCCGTCCTGTAAAGTTACAACTACTGGACGAATGGTATCTTTCGAGAACTGAGTATCCGCTTCCGTGGCATCGACATTTTTCTGTTCGAGACCTACTTTTGTCGGAGGAACTCCGAAGGTAGAGAGAACTTCCTGTCGCACCTGTTCGCGGCCTTTTATAAATTCGATATCTTGCAGTTTTTCTTGCAAGTCTTTAATGTCCACTTCACCTTCGATTATCAGGCAAGGCGAATGCGCTTTGACCGCACCTTGATAATGCTGCCGGATTTCATGTCTGTTACGTTCCGCTTCGGTATGGCTTAATCCTTTTTGGAGTTGGAATATCAGAGTTCGTTTCCCGGCGTTTACGAAAATATTCTTATTAAACTGTTGCGCGAAAATATCGGTTATTAAGGAAAGCTCTAAAGCTTCCATATCAGAGTGACCACGAATACCGCCTATAGGATTCGGGTCAATTATGTGAATGACTTCTTCATCTTCAAAAGGAGTCCCGTACATTGCGCCAGTACGATTAAGGTATTGTATGTACTTCGGGTCTTTAAACTCTCCGGTGAATGGGTCCACGTTAACCAGTACACGGCCTTGCAATGTATAGACGTTTCTCGGATTATTCATTCCATCAGGTTCGACTTCGTAAAAAACTTCGCCGCAAATTTTAAGACGGGCTAGACCCCAAAAGATTAAGAAGGATTGTGTCTCGTCCGGATTCGGATGATAAATCAAATCCATCAAAACTTTTTTCTGGTCGGGGTCGGGGTTTGCTTGCGTCTCTTTTACATATCGAGAAGGGACTATCTGGAAGTGTGTACCGAGTACCGCTCGTGCGATTTGGTTAACCGCAGTTTTTACCCACGGATGTTTTCGGTAAAGCGCAAGGTACATATCCTGAATGGCGACTTCGACTCTTTGCTGATAATAACCTCCGCGTCCGGAAGTTATTTTTCCGCGCCGTTCACCTTCAGCAATATTTTTTGCGAGTTCCGCTTTTTGAAGGGTTATGTTTTCGACCATCTCTCTAAGAGTTGGTACGAAGGGGCTACTTATCATTGGTGATTGCGGTGATTGCAACCCCTGTGGTGGTATCCCTTGCGACACCGGGAGTATTTCCACGTTTGGACTTTTTCTTCGCTTTCTTTTTCGCGGCCTTTTTGGAGGAGCTTTTTTTGAAGCTTTCGTTGTGTTTTTCGTCTTCAAAGACTTCGTGGGGGTTCGGGTCGTAGTCCGGGATTTCTTCTTCCCCGTCCGAGTCCCTGTTTGCGTCTTCTTCTTCCGCATGGTTTTGAGACTCCATCAACTCTGATAGAAATTTTGCGTTATGAGGTGAGGGTTTTGATACCTCCAATATTTTTTTGACTCCGAAGGATTTTTCGAGATTTATGAAAACTTCCTTCGCTGATGGAGATAATACCATGTCGGCAACGAACATTCCACGATTTTTTTGAATAAAATACGAAAAAATCTGCTCAACATCATCGACCTTGATTAGCTCCATTACGATATCTTCGGACTCTTTTTGGTCCACATCCGGACCTATGGTGGAGATTCTTACTTGGGGTTCGTAAAATTCCTTTGCACGAATCTTGGCAATAAAATCAAACATCCACGCATCATTGAAGTGGTCCTCTCCCACGTTCACCCAACGTGCATCTTTTTCTTCCTCTTCATCCCCGGCACGTCTCCGCATATTTTTAATATGCTTTTTAAGTTCCCGTGTACGCGGATGGTCCGGACAAATCCATTCGAGACGTTTAACTTCCTCAGAGAGCTTATCCATCATCTGCGTTTTATTTGTAACGACTTTATGTTCTTTTTCGTCCCATTGGACATCATCAAACATTTTATCATTATGAAAGTGTACGAAGACACGACCTTTATGTTTCTTAGCAAATTTTTTCGCGGAGTTTAAATTCGGAGAACCGTCAATAACGGCTATCACAATATTAAACTGCCGCATAAGTAAATCGAGAGTTGAATCAAATGATTCTTCCGTATCAACTTTCTCTACCCATACGGTTTGCCTACGAGCTTTAGCATCCCACGAAGAAATATGGATGTGATGCCATTTGGAAGATTGGTCAACGCCCATCGTGCAAGGTCTATCATCACGCAGATGTAATTTATATGCGGCATTCGTACATGCTTCCAAAGCGAGAGGTGCTATACGATTGCCTGTTGACTCAAATGTTAATCCGAGAACGAAATTGTACCAATCGGCCTCACGCTTATAATCATCTTTTTTCGCCATTATAGAGGAGGGTGTCTCATTAAGACGCATCGGATTCGTAATATGAAAGCTTTCTTTTTCTCCAATGAGTTCGGGCCTCTCTGCAATCCATCTTCCTGCCGCTCTATCAAGTTCCCCTCCGCATTTTTCACAAGCCCAAATATCATTCTCGTGGTCCATGTGTTCGAGAGGTTCACAACAAAGCTTTACCCAATTATCACAATCCGTGCAGGGGACGTGGAAATGAAATTGGCATCCGTCTTGGAATTTTTCGTCAATACCTTCGCCCGGAAAAGTAGGAGTGGAAATCCAATTGACCCATTGAAATTCTGAAGCTCCTAGACGCGAAGCAAATTTACTCATCGTGACAGCATCGGAGAAATTAACTTCATCATGGATATTCATATCAGAAGGAGTCGAAGTATGCCGTGCTTTACCTTTAGTACCGCGTATGAATATTAAGGAATTTGCAACTTCTTTCATAGAGACATTATCGGTCCACTTCTTCCTTTTTTCTTTTTCGTGTCCGAATAATTTACGGTTCTCCCAAAGAATAGAATCAATGCGGTCCTTAGAAAAGTCTTTTGCATCCGTGGCGGTTGGAAGAGTGAGCATGACCCTACGCCGTGCGGTCATTCCATATTTACGGATGAACCATATTATTTTCATTAACTCATATTCAGATATACCAACTTGCGCGGATTTAATTGCTGCGAAGTATGGGGAAACCGACTCATAAATCCGCTTCATATAGTGCTTCTCAAACCAGCGAAGCTCAAACGGTTTACCGTCCTTCATTACATCATCTACGGACTTCAGAGGGGAGCCTAAATACTCTCCCTTTTTAAGGACAGGGCTTTTCTGTTTCATGTTTGCGGGGGAGTGGAAAGTACAGTAATCTTTCCCTTTTAATGCAATCGCTTTGCAGGGAGAGCCATCTGGTTTTTTATATATACATATTCTACTTTTATCAACTTGCTCTTGCGGATTTTTAGGGTTGCGTCTCTTCGCATCCGGTTTCTTCTTTTTTCTCTTTTTAATTTTCTCTTTTTTGGTTTTATTCAATCTCTGCATCGGATGGTGTCCCCGGCAGAATGAAGGTTGCTTCATTCCAGATTTTGCCTTTGGGACAAGTTTACCACATCCGCACAGACATTTTTTTCTAACTTGTTTCTTTTGTGAAGACTTCGCCATCGTTTCTTGCTTGCGCTCCATCCAACATATTCTTCACATAATTTTCGATAAGCGGGATACCTTCGATAAGCTGTTTCTGGAATTCAGCATAACAACTTTTTTGAAGACCACAAATCCCGCATATTGGTACTTCATCTGAGAACCAGTATCCGGTCCCGAAACCATACTTACCTTTACACGGAGATATTTTATAAAACTCCTGCATATCTCTCATCCCGGCAACGGGAGGAAGTTCCTCTACATCTGCCCGAATGTCACTCATAACTCTCGCGGTTGTGCCTTCGATTTCATTAAGACCGAGTACCACGAGCATTTCCTTCGGGTCGGAAGGATTCGCGGCCTGTTCCGTCTTTTTATAACATTTCGCATTTTTAGGACATTTGGCACAAGGGGAAGGAAGCATATCTTTCTTCTCCCTCTCATCCTCATCCCGGAAATATCCGTTCCCAAAACCGTACTTTTTATAACATCCAAGATTTTCAAGTTCCGCGAACCTGTTTTTATCCTGTTTGTTATATGCGTGACCTCTCACTGGCCTACCTCTAGCCATCGGTCCCACCTCCTTTCGCTTGTTCTTCACCTTCGTATTCTTCCTCTTCTGCTTCATACTCTTCGCTTCCCTCTTCATCCTCATCTTCGATTTCGTCCGGTGCTTCCTCAAAACCTCCTTCGCTATAGCAGAGGATACCGCAGTATTTCGACTCCGCTACGTTACCGACCTGAAAAAAATTCGGAAGGGTATTGAAAGACAGGAACCCGTGCGCGGGGTTCTCTTTAAAGAATTTATTCAATGCCTGTTCCAATACATCAGGGTTGTCGGCACTAAAAACTTTCGTTTTCATAAAAGCGAAAGGAATCATATTTTTATCCTCCGATTTGAGTTTATCATGTGACGTTCAGTATATCAAGACATATTTTGAACGAAATAATTTACAAGCAACTCTTAAAATCACAATGGCTACATTCAGGGCAACCGTCACCTCTATCAATCAAGGTAAGGTGTTTACACATCGGGCATTCCATACCCCCGTCTTCGAGAGTGATTTCCACTTTATCAACAAATTGCCTTCTTAAAAATTGCGCTATCAAATCCTGCATAGACGATACCGCAACTGGTTTTTTATCCGTGTTATCAAGCATCACCCTTCCGTTCTCCGCGCTACGGATACCTAGATGCGATTTAATTACATTCTCAACCGGGACTCCCATCTGAAGACCACCGGATATCATTCTTCCGGTTGCTTGATTCGCCGCATTTTCTGTGCTACCGGAATTACCGACCTGAATAAAAGCTTCGACAGGCCGACCATAGGAGTCACTATTAATAGTGATGTAAGCATTACGGTGTCCCGCTTCCCCGTAAAGTTTTGCTTTCAATGTCATGCCATGAAGAATAGGTGGGCGTTTGTATTTAGGAAGTTCCTGTCTCCTCCCGGCTGCATCGAGAATTCCGCGCACCATACAATTGTCACGAAAGATTGTGATTCCCTTACAACCTTTTTCGTGAGCGTATTGATAAATCTGCATCACGTCTTCTTCCGTGGTTTCCTCCGGACAATTCACAGTTCCAGAAATACCGGAGGTGCAGAAAAGTTGGAAGGCCGCTTGCATGTTCACACGGTCCTTCCAATGAATCTCATGTGAGGTAGCGAAAATTTCTTTTAAATCTTCCGGTATCGGAAGTCCTCCGGCACGTCCCTTCGCTTCCACGATTGTCTCTATAGGTAAATTTATTCCGCGTTCTTTTAATGCCGCGAGAAATTCAGGGTCGGTCAGAACTATTTTCTTCGTTTGGTTTAATTCTCTCTCACGAATACTGCGCTCGTAATGGAGAGCGTAAATCGGTTCCGCTCCCCCGGTCCACGCATCGAAAGCGACTCCTGTATTTCCATTCGGTGCAATAGTAGAGACACTTGCATTCCGGGGGTAGTGTCCTTTCTCCGCTTCCTTGATAATCGCTTCCCATCTTTCAACGTGACCAATCTGACCAGCGGTACGTTTGTTTTGTTCCTTCGCATGTTCGAGATAACGATTCATAATTTTTTGAAAGGCATCCTGACCTTGAATATCTTCAAAGCACGGAGCGGGTCCGGACTTCTTCGATTCCTCAAGACTCCATTCATAAGCCGCGAGTGTAATTTCTTCCATGACCGCCATTGCGATATCACGACCCTTTTCCGAAGCGTAAGGAATTCCGAGATGAGCCAACCCCTCCGCGAAACCGAGAAGGCCGACACCAGTGTTACGCATATAACGAGAATTTTCCGTGAACTCCGGTGTCGGATAATGTGAGAGGTCAACATTCGCATTAGCGAGAGGCATTAATACTTTCACGCTTTCGTTGACTCGTTTCCTTATCGCTTCTTTCCGATGTGCTTCTTTTCGGATTTCATATTTCTTAAACATTGCGTAGAGATTATTTGCGACCAGATTGCAGGACGTGTTTGGATTCTGCGGTTGCTCCCCGCATGGATTGGTCGTGTCCATCGGTCCAAGTTGCGGGGCAAAGTTATCCATATTAATACGGTCATAAAAAAGTATTCCGGGGTCTCCGGTTTGCCACGCATGATGCGCCATTTTTTTAAGTAGGAGGTCTGCACGAGTCGTACTCCAAATCTTATCTTCCCATGCAAGATTCCACTCCGCTTTCTCTCTAACTTTTCGCATGAACTCATCCGTACATAAAACGGAAAGATTCATATTAGTGTATTTGTCCCTGTTCGGACCCGGAGCTTTAATGGAAATGAACTTTTCCACGTCCGGATGCCAACACATCATCGAGCAAAGAATGGCTGCACGTCTTTTTCCCGCCGCCATTACGATATCCCCGGCGTTATGATAAGCGGTCATAAAACTATTCGGTCCGGAAGAACCGGACGGTCCTGCTATTTCCAAACCTCCGTCACCGAGACTCGCGCCTTCGGGACGCAAGTGCCATATAGGAATACCAACTCCCGCACCCGCTTTAAAAATCAAAAGACAGGTCGCCCATGTCTTTCCGATATCTACCATGCTATCTTTTAAATCCGAAACGAAGCAAGCCGCGAGAATCGGATTTTCTGTGATACCGAGATTATAATAGATGGGTGAAGAGAGAACGGCTATCTGGTCGGCAGAAAGTTCCTTGAATGATTTAATTATTTTTTTCGGTACGCCGTGTTTGAGATAAGCATTACCTATTCGGTTAAAAACATCGGACGGAGATTTTTCTACTAACTGCGATTTATTATCTCTCGCCTGATAATGTAGCTCATGGATGAACAAAGCTTGAGGTGAATATACCATGTAACCCTCCCGTACAATTTTCGTTTAAAGATTTCTTGTCTTATAATTATAACCGGGAAAAATCAAGATAAAGTTGAGAAAAGAAATTAAATTACAGGAGTGATTGGTTTGAAGTCCGTGGAGTATTTCATTAATCTATACAAATCATTGGGTGAGAAAGAATTCCTGTCGAGTTTATTGTATGCGGGATTTAGGGCGAGAGCTTGGATGTATTTTAATACTAATTCGCTGCAAATAACTCCAGACCCGAAAGGATTGTTCACATTTTGCAAAGTGATTTTTTTAATGAGCCACATCGGGATAAATCCTACGCATTGGAGATACCCATATTTCTTACCTATTAATATTTTTGTGTATTCGAGCGCGGAGAGTCGGGTAGCTTTATCAGTCTGCGGCATCCAAAGTTGGAAATCATACTCACTGGAAAAATACTTTGAAAGAACTGATATTCCTGTTCCGCGTTCACTCGCTTCGATTATTGTAGCTCCGAAAAAAGAATTCACATTGGCTACAACAAAAGCGTGATTCCACGGACCCCCTGTAAAAAATCTAACGGCCTTCCCGAAATATCCCCACAACCCATTTGATTTCGTCATGGAGAGACCGATAGCTCCGGTAATGTCTCGTTGGAGTGCCATTAGTATTTATAAACAAGTCTGAATCGAATAGTCTTTTGTTGAGAGTCATTGTTTACATACACGACACGCAAAGTAGTATTTGGAGGAATACTCGCGGAACCGAAAATCTGTCCTCCAATTGAAAGGACTTCATTTGCTTCGAGAAGAATGTTCCGGGCGTAAACAACTGTGCGAAGTGCCGCATCCCCGGCTGACTTTGCCGTTGCGAGATTAGAACGGAGGGTCACTTCCCCGGTAACGTAATTCACTTCCGCAACTTCATGCAGGGTATCCGTGGGAGTGCCTATTCTTAAATCGAATCCCGGTTTAATGTACGGAAGGGATTCAACTGGAAGCATGATTTTATTTTGTCCCGCATCCGCGTTTGCGGTCAGAACTCCTATAGGTGAATCCGGGGCAACATAAAAATCCATTACATCCCCGGCCTTTGCCGCTGGTACGAATCCTTCCCCGCTTTCTAAATCAACGGGATACGGGAAGGATATATCTAAGTGTCCCGTTTCCCCTGCGGGAATCGTTATCTCGAAACCCTCAAGTCGTGTATTCGTTGTAGAGGGGTCAAGGGAATCCTCATGCACGAGACGTACAAGTTGAATTGAGGCATCTGAATCAGGTTCCCCGTCATGCGCTAAACATACTGCATGAAAAGCCGCTTCCTCTTCAGCGGGAAGAGCATCTTTAAAGTACGCATCCAAGACCGTCCCCACGGTTGTTATATGAGAGAGTTGAATATTAATGCCACTATTCCCCGAATGTATTTCATTGCGAAGCTTGGAAGTATTAACTCTCCCATTTTTAAAATGTTCTGTGTTTTCAATATCTTTCGTGTATTTAGTAATAGGCATTAGCCAACCCTCCATAGTTCGAGTCTTGCACGTCTAATACTCGCGGTTTCCCCGGCATCATTGACTCCATAATCAAGGTCAAATGTGTGCGCGGCATTTGTTAAGGTAACATACGCAAATCCGGAAGCAGGATAGAAACCCACATTTGCACGTCTCGGTAATAAAATAACTTCGGCAAGGTCAACGGGCGTACCCCCTGCATCTTGTCGTACTCTCGCCTTCATCTCTTTCCCCGCCGCTTCATCTGAATGTGTCCACTCAAAATAGTAATTGACACGGTAAGTCCCTGCCGGGATTACGGGTGTCGTAATGCTTACTTTAGTTTGGTAATTAGTATCACCTGTATGCGTACTTAAAGCATCACTCGATGCCTGTTGTAAATTTAATCCGAAGGGGTAATCATCGAGAACATCGAGAGCTTTTTGAACATCATCTTCGGTTGCAGTTAAGCGATTATTGAAGTTAGTTACATCCGGGGCTACTGCGGCTGCGGGGTGCGCTCCTGTGTCGGCGCGTCCTGAAAGTGAGTTGTGTACCGTTGGCGAAGTACCTCCCGTAGTACCTCCCGTCTGTATTTCTCTGTAATCAATTACCTCTACTAATCTTGCTTTTGGCGAATTACTGAAACCATTAGCCGTTTCAAAAATCAGCTTGTAAAGGATTTTAATTTCTTGAAACGGAATTTGCCCCCACGCTATTTCACTTATATCAGCTAATTCTGCCCCAAGTAATGTATTGTAATCAGCCTGACCGCAAATAATAACCAAAGGCTCAAAAATATCATTAGTACCAATGAGCCAAAGATTCATATAATCGCCATTAGGAAGTTCCGTGAAATCCCATATACCTATACCACCACCATCCGGGTCATTCCAATGAATACGGGTTCCTGTCCCTACATAAGCCGCTTCTATAAGCGGGAAATTATTTGCTGGTTTCTTCCTCCAATTACCCGCCGCGCCATCACGATAATATACTGGAAGTTGGGCAATCGGTCTTATATCCTGCACGAAGCTCCCGGAACCGGAATCACGGATATTAATTTCTAAATCTTCATCGAGAATATACCCATCTTCAAGTTCAACTTCAGCGTCAGCATCGAGATTACCGCTGCCCGGAATAGGTGTAGTTTTCGGTGTGAGTGTTAGACCGCTTCTCCACTGAGTCCCAAAACCAAAATGCAGATATTTATGCGTTTCATAATCCATAACCAAACCATGCCGCTCATCTGCAAAAAATATGGCTATAGAATTAGTCGAGTCCCATTGGATGTAGGAAACAGGGGCATGTTGAGTTAAGTCCCACGGGGTCTGAGAGCCAATCAAAGTTCCGGTATCGTCATAATAAAAGAACCATACCCCCTCTGCTATTACCCCGGAAATATCAACTACTTCAGGAGCATTTTTAGTAAATTTTTTACTTTTTACCCAAATATCAAAATCAGCACCTACAGGAGCAATAGTAAATTCTTGAGTACCATCATTCCATGAAATAGTCGTATAATTATCAGATGAATCGGGGAATCCCATAGGCTCTTCATCAACCAGCATGGTTTCGATTTCATCCGTTCCATCTTTTTCATGTGTCGGAGCGTGAGGAAGTGGAATCTGCGGGTCTGCGAGTTGCCCGGAAAGACCCGCGACATCTATCTCATCAGTCCCACCATTTTCGTGAGTGACAGCGTGAGGTGCGATAGGCCATTGGAGCCACATACCATCGTAAATATAAAAAAGGTCTTCATCATCTACATAAGTAACCATCCCGTTTCTCGGAGCGGTGTACTCCCAATTATCTCCGTCCCATTCCGCGATTTCATCGTCATGTCCCGTCCACGCGCCAGCACCAACCCCGTCAATCAAATAACGGTCCCCCGCCGATGGCGTAAGTGGAGTCGGGTCAAGAATACTTTTTGTAATTACAGGAGGAACCCAAGTAACTATTGTATCGAAAAGATTCCCCCATGCCGCGCCATCGTAGAAATAGAAAAGCGCATCTTCTTTAACGTAAGTGACCATACCTTCAATCGGGGGAGTATAGAGCCAAACAGTACCGTCCCACTCAGCGATATTGTTATCCTTGCCAACCCATGCACCAGCACCGACTCCATTGATAAGATAACGGTCCCCGGCAGAAGGTGTAAGTGGAGTTGGGTCGAGAACATCGTCCGTAATTACTGGCTGTTGCCAAACATTCCCGTTTGCTCCTGTTGTTTGGAGCGAGAAATATGTTGCCCCGTTGTAACCGTAGAAAAGACTTTCATCATTAACCCACATAAGACTACTACGTTGAACAGGCCAAAATCTCCACTCAGAGCGAGTTTGGTCTTTTCCTGAGACCCGCCATTCTGCTATGACGTTGACTTGACCTTCCCAAGCTGTATCCGCATCTCCGGGACTTGAAAGAAGGTAGCGGTCTTCATTTTGAGGTTCGATAGGGGGAGTAGTTAAGGCTTGGCTTATAACGGGGTCTGTCCAGAAAAGCGCGACATTATCCAACTCATCCTGCGCCACAAAAAGCATATTACCGAGCTTCGCTCGATTAAGAGTCGGACAGGCACGGTTCAATTCCTGCACGAAATTCCGTACAGTATCCAAAATTACTTGGGTCCGGTCTCCTAGCTGACTCATAAGCCCTCTCCTGTATTAGAGTTCCTTTACAGTATTATACAGGAGCGGCTATCTCTAACAAGCCTCAATTTCAAATTTTTTGTATTTTTTACTTGAAAACATCTTCCCACTTTGCTCCGTTTTCCTCCACGAATTTCTTAGCATGGTCTATATTTGTGGTCTCTCCATGTAGCTTACCATCTACCCAAATGAAATAACGGATGAACAGTTTGGACCTCCCGCATGTCCGTCTATAATTGGTCTTCGTATGGGTGACTCTAATATTCTTACCCATATTTTCCTTTCGTACAAAATAAAACCGTGAACCCGAAATAATCCGGATTCACGGCTCCCGACTAGGAGGGCTACCCTAGCGTTGGGTTAATTTTACTTTAACACCTCTAATCCGGATTTTCAAGCTGAATCTTCGGCACTTTCATAATAAGTGGTATTTCTCTGCATTGTCGAAAGTCTGGTTTGGTCCGACCATGCCACGGGATAAAACACTTCTGCTCCGCTACACATCTATCCCTTCGCCATTTATCGCAAAGAAATTCGAGAGAATCATTCTTCTCCCGTTGGAGTTCTTTAAATGTGAGGCAAGTCCAGACCGTGAATTCGACTTTATCCGATGAGGATTCCGGGGATTTCTTTTGCTTTTTCGATACCTTCTTCCCGGAGTTCTTCTCTGGTTCTTTTCCATCTGGCTTCGGCGTATTCAAGGTATTGTTCATAAATGTGAAGTCCTTTACTCACAGCTATGATTTCCCCGTTCTCCAAATTCGGTAGCAAGCTGCCGGGGTAATCTCGAATCATTCCGACCATCATTTGTTTTAGAAGTTCAAGACCACCTAAGTTCGCCGGGAATCCAGCATACAAATCCCATGAGCGGAAGTAAACGATAAAATGTAATTTTCCATAACGAACCCGACAATCAATTAAACGTAAACATGGAGGGTCAACCTTTACGATATCTTCAGGCTTGCCAATTTCAATCGTACCCTGATTATTACCCTCTCCATAAAGAGCGAATTTTTTAACGACTTCTTCGACCTGATTGAATTCAAGAATCCTCTGCCCGTATCGGTAATCTTCCTTCTCGGTTTTGTAGTCCATATAAAGAAATTCCGGGAAGTAAGTATCACGGACGTATTCAATAGAGGTCGGGGGTTCAAGTCCGGAGCCTTCGGGCATAATTGGAACTAGGTTCGAGTACGCCGGAGGAGGACCGCATGGTTTTTTAATTCTCGCGGTAAACATATCGAACTCATAGCGGTCTTGACCTTCGTAAGAACCTTTATCAACTTTATAACGATAGCCGAACATTAAAGCCAAACGAACTGTCTGATGCCAAGCATCATCGAGATTTTCTGCGGTCAAATGAACAGGAAATAATCCTTCCACAAGTAGCCCTCCTACTTAACTGATTTCCACGAGTAACCACGGACAATAGAATAGACCGTGTTAGATTTGAGTCCGTATTCTTCTGCCAAAGCTTCACATTCCGCTCTATCATTTCCGGAATCTTTGTAACGCTTCCGCATATACCGAACATCTTTAGCGGTGAGGTCAGTCTTCCAATGCTTCGCGCCTTTCTGTCTCGATTTTTCTGAGAAGTCCGAATGCGTTCCGAGCTTAAGATGTTTCGGATTACAGCAGAGAGTATTACGGCATGTGTGTATGAGAATTTTATTCTTAGGAACTTTTTTCCCTGTCGCAAGTTGATATGCAAAACGATGGGCGAGAATTCTTTGCTTGCCAATTTTAAAAATACCGTAACGATGGGTGACATCTTTGGAACCGTTTGTACCTCCGGTCCAAAGAAGACACTTACCCTTTTTCTTAAGTTTTTCTTTAAATCGAGTTTTGAGGTCTTTTAAAACTCTCGCATTCCCGCGATTGGAGCAAGTCGTACTGCAAAACTTTCTCGCTCCTGCACGACCAGCATAGCGGGACGGGACTTCAAAAGTATTACGGCATTTCGGGTTCGCGCACTTCTTCTTAATCGCCTTACCCTTTTTTCTTCCGTACTTTTTTCCTTTTTTTCTTTTGTACTTTCCTCTTCCGTTTTTTCCCACCGGAAGCTCCTTTGTTCTTCAGAATATACTTAAGCTTTTTCTTGGCCTCATAATAATCGAGACCGCGAACATTCAGGACAGGCACGTTGTAAAGTATTGCGATATCCACGGCGTACATCGTGCCGCCTGTATCCTCATGGTAGCAGATAACGACTTCAGATGGATGGAATTCCGGTCCATGACCCAACACCTGACAGACGTTTCTATATAATAATTTCTGTATCCCTTGAGACATATCATCGTAACTGGAACCGCGTTCCTCACAGACCCATTTAATCACGTTCAAATAGTCTTTCGGGAGCCTGAGAAGTGGAGGCACGACCCACAATCCAACGACTCTCGCGCCGGGGTCTTCCTTGTATGGTTTCTGACCGAACCCCTTCCACGGCAGATAAATCACCGCCGAACCGTCTGCACCCTCCTCACATGCCCTGTCAGCCCCATACGCATGTCCAGAACGCAATTTAAATCCTTTTTTGACCAAATACGCGCTTAAACGGTGAAGGACTCTGAGAGCCTCCTGTGGCGTTTCTCGGCTACCTATCCCGGTGAAGAATTTTTCAGCTTTTTCCACGTTTATCCCGCCACTTTTTAAGCCATCTCTCTGTCAGCTTTTCTTTGTAATACCGTGTACGCATATCCCAAAGAAAATCCCGCCGACTACAATTAGGACACCGCACATAACTCCGGTCTGCCCGATGCTCGAATCGCGCTCCACAGGAGCATCGGATTTCGACCATATTTACTCTGCTAGTCCAACGAGCTTTACCCGTTATCCTCATCTTCAGCGAAGAAAGGCTCATCCGTGACTCCACCATCCACATTTGCCATAAGGCCGTTTATAATTTTCACAATAATATCATGGTGAAGATATTTTCCCCAATCATGGAGAATCGTAAAATCAAAAATAGTCCGGTCCCCGATACCGAATACATCCGGTGCATCTTTTCCGTAAATGGGAAGACCAACTATCGTAACTATATAATCAGGGAGCCAACACCCTTCATCCGGGTCGTAGCTTTGAAAAACTACTATATCGCCGGGAACAATTTTAAGTTCTCGCGGTCTATGGTCGAATCTTTTTTTCCCGCTCTCCATCAAGGCCAAAAAATCAGGCCACGTCTTCAGGAATATAACTTGAGAAGGGATACACTTTTCCGCACTATCTGGAATCTTAAGTTCCGACATTTTTCATTCTCCGCTTTATAATTTTAAACGCTTCCTTACTTTCATCCACCAGCATCACGCGCCTTTTATTTTCGAGACAAGCTTCCCCGGTAGTCCCACTCCCTGCAAAGAAGTCTAGGCAAACATCTCCGGGATTTGAATGCACGAGTATAAGCCTCCGAAGAATTCCGAGAGGTTTCTGCGTTGCATAGCCCGTCTTTTCTTTTCCGTTTGTAGGTACGATAGTATGCCACCAAACATCCGTGGGTGTCTTCCCTTGCTTCGCTTTTTTAGGTCCAACGAGATTCGGAGCCATGTAAGGTATTCTATCTATCGCATCGAAGTTGAATGTGTATTTGGTATGCGTCTTTGCGTACCAGAGAATCGTGTCATGTTTTCTAGGCCACTTATTTTTAGGACGACCACCGAAATCATACGCCCAAATTATTTCGTTGATAAAATTTTTCCTGCCGAAGATTCCATCCAACCAGACCTTTGCGTAATGAACTTCGTTCCAATCGAGATGCAGGAAAAGCGAACCCGTCTTTTTAAGGATTCGATAAGCTTGTGCGAGATGTTCGATTAAGAAATCATGGTAATTATCGAAAGAATCTTTAAATCCGAAACTCTCAAGAAATTCGGTTTTATATCTTTTCCCGCCGAATCCCGTGCGGTCTCCATCTTCGTCTGCATCCGTTTTTATACGAAGACGTTCCTGAAATTTTCCGGTATTGAAAGGCGGGTCAATATAGATGAGGTCAACGGATTCATCCGGAATAAGCTTGAGAACTTTTAAAGCGGGTGAGAGGAAGAGAGCTTTCTTTCTCTTTCCTCTCAACACCGCTCTGATTTTTTTCTTACGTTTAAGTGTTTTGCTCATTAGTACATTTTCACTTCGGCATGACCTTCTTCGACCAGAAAGCTTCCCAAGTCAACCCAACGGTCTTCCATCCGGAAAACAACTGCGGCAAGCCAACGTCCGTACTTCCCGCGAGAACCCCCGCGCCTTGAAAAAATCCGGACCTCTTTACCGCCGATGAGTTCTTCAACACGGTCTTTGGCTTTGAATCCGAGAACCTTTTCCTCCCCGCGAATTTCCGGCGTATCAATACCGACATTAAGTTTGTCTTCGCGGTTGAATGTATCGCCGTGAAGCAAACGTATCCGCGCATGAATGTGAACATCGAAACCCAAATCAACCATCAGGTCGAAGGTATCCCCGTCAACAATATGCACAACGGAGGCTTGCCGCCACGGAGTTTCAAAAGGTTTGGTTAATTCTTCAGGAAAAGTTATCACGCTATTCATCCCCTCCCCCTTCGAGAATTTCTCGCTCTTTATCAAGGTCTCGATTGAGCGCGTGTTCGGTTGTAAATTTGTCCGGGTATCTCGCCGCGAGTTTATCATGATTACGAGTAAGACACTCTGTAAAATCAATATCAGAAATATCCCGGAGAACGTCAGCAAAAATCGCATGATACCACATCCCGTCTCCCTGCTCCTCAGAAAGATTCACAGGGTCGATTTTTTCGCCGTTGAAAATTACCGCTTTGAGATGCTCCGCAATTTCTCCCGCTTCGGTGAACATGCCGAACATCCCGTGAAGCAATCTCAACATATAAGGTTGGGTCGCACGGTCCAAAGTATCCAAATCAAAATTTCGGACACCGTGAATTACCGCGCTTGCATCCTTCCCGTAGAACGCATGTTTCTTCAGAGCATCAACCCTGTTTGCGAACACGACTATTTGGGAAAGAAGCTCTGCGAAAAGTGTGAAAGTTTTAGGGTCAGCGAGTCTCGCGCCGATAGCTTGGAAGTCCCTGCTCTCAGTGTTGACCGCTCCCTCTACATATTTCTCAAGGAACTGACTCATGGTTTACTCCTCTGGTTCCACGATTACAAATTCATCGTTGGCCTTTGCGTACTGTAAATTTAGTTTCTTCGCAATAAAACCATCGACACGCAAATTAGTCTCGGAGTTATCCTCTTGAATCAGCACCAGCGTTTGAGAATGGTCCTCATGGATTTCAGCTATCCGGACTCGATGCACGGGCTTTAAATCCCGGAGTGTCTTTCGGAAAATTCCTTGCTCTAACTTTTTGAAGGCTTGCTTGTCAATTACTGTCATACCAACCTTCTTCCTCTGAGATTTGGTCGATGATTTTTGATGCTTCCCGTTTAGTGAGCTTTTGGATTTCCAATGCGCTCATATTAGATTTACGTTTAAGTAAATCCTCCTGCTTATCGGTAAGAGGCACATCGGTTGACCTCTTGCCGCATTCAGGACAGATAGGGTCAACATGCTCCGCTTCCGGGAACCCTTTCCCGCAATCGAATGTGTGACCGCAGTATTCGCACGTTCTCTCGACCACGCTACACTCCGAGTTTTTCTTTTAGATTTTCCAGATAGAGGGTGAAAAGTTCAGGCTCGAATCTTCCCACTGAGTCGATGAGATATTGTATCCACTGGTCATAGGTCTTCGCGGTCTTTGTGAAGAGTTCTTCCTTTGCGGTCTGAAGACTTACCAGAACTTTTTTCACGTCTTCGGGAATTCCCGGCTGTTCCGGGTCTTCGCCTTGCAACATGAAACCTTCGAGCTTGGGGTAATGCGAGACTACTGCATGAAGAAGGTCGTAGGGTTCGTCACCGATAAGACCTTTGATTTGTCCCTCCATGACTTCATAAAAGCCGGAAAGAATTTTCTTCGTGGTCTCGCGCATGTACTCGCTGCCCTGTCCGATTTTCGCTACGAGTGTGAATTCCATTGTTATTTTCCTCCAAATTGTTCCAGTGTAATAAACACCCATCCGCATAGATAAAAGAAGATGGCGATACCGACAAATATTTTCGCGTATCGCGTACCTTTGAAAAAATCATCCCGGTCATGGGAACCGTCACCTTTTATGTAACAGAATAATCCGAGTAGCGTGAAAAGAAAACCCACCACTTTAATGCTCTCTATAATCCAAAACATTTTATCTGTCACTGACTCGTACCCCTATATCTTTCTCCTCTTCATCGAGAGGGGGGTCAAGGGTCTTATCGTCCTGATGCCAACGATAAAGACCCTTGAGGGCTTGTAAAAAGAAAACAAAAAATAGTGCGCTCTGCGCGTATATACCCATATAAAAATCTACGGCGCACCACGAAGCATTAGTAAAAGTCCAAATAACAAAACAAAACTTATTCTTCTTTATATTCAACTCAACGCCAATAAAAGCGAAAAATGCAACAATCCATGAAAATATATGAAACCAGAGCGGCACGTTATCTCCCTTCGGGCATCGGCGGCAATTCTCTCCGTACAATAAACGGTGAGGCTTTGTCGTCCTCTTCCTCCCAAAAACCGAGTACCACACTCATTCTCTCAGATTCATTCGCGGTCTTCAAAATCTTCAACACTTCTATCACCCATATCGTAGCCGCTTGCGTAGATGTCCCTGCCTGTTCACACGAATCCGCGAGAAAATCGTTAAGCAGATACATCTGATATGGAGAAAGCGGATATCCGGAATAAGCACCCCGCTTCCAGTGGTCAAAAACTTTCGGGTCGCTTCTGACTTGCTGTTCGATTACCGCTCGGTCAAATTTCAAATCCGCAATGAAACTGAAAATCTCATTCAGTGTCGTTGGGTACTCCGGGCAATCGACCCCTTGTTCCTGTTTTTCCTGACCCATCACTAATCTCCTTTATGCACTCCGGGCAGAGGATTCCTAATCCTTCAGGCATACATTCGTAGCATCCGATTCTCTCACATCGGGGGCAAGAAAATCTGAATCCCTGTGTGCTTTGGCAATGCTCACATGGTTTCGATTGACACATGAAGCATTGCTCTAGGTCCGTCAATGTAGAAAAGATTTGAACTCCTGCAATCGCAAGGTCGAAGGAGATTGCATCCGCATGAGTCTTATCGTATTGCCTCATCGGAGGTATCCGTTTTTTAATTCGTTCAAAACATTTTTCGCATAACGAAATCTGTTCCGGATACCGCTCCTGAAAACCCTGCAATTCTTTCCGGAGTTCAGCGACCTCATTGACGGTCATTGGTTTTTCTGGTTCAAAGAACTTCTCTAGTTTACGGGCGAGTTCATTAAGTTCGCCGTTACCTAGTTGCTCCATCCCAACTCCCCCTCTTTCTTTTCCCACGGGGAGAAGGCGAGAACCTCATCAATGGTCTTCGCCCAATCCCCATTAAACCGAATACCTCTGTCGTCAATATAGACATCAGCAATCAGCTTGTCGGAAGTACCGGGGGGTTGGTCCGGATTTTCGTTAATGTAATCGAAGGGGATATTATGTTTTTTTAGATAAGCAGATGTGCGCTTGTTATCGCCGCGAGTCGTGAAGATTATAATACGCCATCCGTTATCCTTCAGGCGTTGAAGAGCTTCCTGTACTCCCGGTATCGGTTCCCCGTAGTGTTCTTCACTCTGCCATCCATCTTTGTAACTCGCAATGGTCCCGTCAAGGTCCACGCAAGCGGTTGGTGTATGTTCGTTGTCAAGGTATCCGTTCTTTCCCATAATCCCCTCCGATTATTATAAAGTACACGTTACTTTATTATAACCGGAATGAAACGGAATTTGACTAAAATAATTGTCCCAAACTATCAATTTTTTTCCGGGTCACTTTTTTAGCGAATCTCTTTCTTCCCGGAGTTCTTTATTAAGCCTACGAAGTCCACGGTTCTCTGCCTGTAAGAGTTCGATGTCTTCGTCCTTGTCCTTTATGATGCCTTCCAGTTTTTCGATTTTCGTGAGAAGAGATGAGAGATAACCTTCGTCTTCCTCATCATCATCGTCCTCTTCATCCTCACATTCATTTGAGGATAAAACCATCTCCCCTTCCCTGTCACGGAGAATGAAAATTTCATCTTCTCCCTCTACCGCGATTGTGAAAAAGTGGCCTAGCTTTCCTTTCTCTGAAAGCATCGGGCAATCGCGGGGGTCGTTAAAATCTTCGTAATCTTCTTCGGTGAAATCATCGAGTTCGGCATGGTCGTCAATAGAGAGAACATCAAACTCTTCTTCCCCGGCAACCACTTCTTCCGTCCGGTAGAGAATCGTAAGTTTGGTATCCTCTCCGAATTTTTGTAGTGCGCGTTTCAAAATACTGTCGGGGTTAGAATCCTTTTCCAGCACTATTTCTTTCGCAAGGTCTTCCATGTAAACCCCGCTACGCACAACCATCACTTTCATCAGGACTTCGTTTTCGTCTGCATCCATAATGGAAATCATTCCAGAGAATGTTGACATCAATCCTCCTCTCCGAGTACATCTTTCACCCACTTAAGAACTCTGCGTAGAGCCTTCTTCCGGTTATCACCAGCGTAGATGATTTTAAAAGTTATAAGGCATAAATCCGGAATCTTCTCCCCGGTTTCGACATTCACAAGTGCGCTGACCATTTTATGTATCGCGCTAATAGCTTTGTGTTGCGTACCTTTCTTTATTTTTTGTTCAAAAAGTTTTGCGTTACTTTTGGAAAGGTATATCTCAACGATATGATTTGCCTTTGCCAAAACACGGTTCACATAACTATCTTCAATAAGCTGGTCATGGACGAGTGCCGCCATCCCGTCTCTGAAATTGAAGTCTTTAAGAACCTTCCTCAATTCTTTCGGGGAGTGTTTCTTCGCCCATGTTTCCAGTTGGCCTTTACGCCTGTCCGTCAGATACCGAACTTTCATCAGGATAACGCTCCTTCTTAGCGGTTATAAAGGGTGCGTATGCCTCCTTTAATTTCTGCACTTGGTCGATTCCGATTAGAACGATTTGTCGTTTCTTTTCATCCACGCGCATTTTATTCGATTCGATAAAATGTTGGATGGCTCCGAGAAGGCGATAGAAAATTCCTTTGGTCGGGGCTTCGAGTAGAAAAGCGTTATCAGCTTCCATCACCTGTACTCTTGAACTCACGACTTCATCCAGCACGAGACTTTTTTTCCACTTCAGGTTCTCTTTGTACTTTTGATAACCTTCGACCACGAAGTAAACGTCCGAGATAGTTCCATCGGTAAAATAGTTCATAGAGTTTACGGATGTTTTGATAGTTCTCCAAAAAACCACATCTTTACCATAAATATCGAAAACCTCCGCATCCTCCCAAAGCCTTTCACGGATATCGAATACTTCCCGGACCCGCGAATAAACTTCTTCGTATGCAATCATATCAGCCATCAGAAGTTTCGTTCTCGTGTCAGTTGACACTCTCCGGACTTGGATGTATCGGACATTCTGGAACTTCGCAATATACTTCAACAAATCGAAGAACTCGTGCCGATTACAACGGTTCAAAACGATAGAGACTCTAGGCCGTTTAAGCTGCGGGATAATGAACTCCCAATCGGGTATATCCGAGCGACCCATAATCATTTTATTCGTCACGGGGTTTAGCGTGTGAATCGAAAGTCCGGAGCTTAAGTTACATTGATTCATAGCTCCGACCATCTCAGCCGCTTTATACCCATTGGTCCTACAACCGACTTTGAATCCCTCCGTCTGTAGATACGCCACGAGTTCCCTGAAGTAACCGTACACAAGCGCATCGGTGTTTTGTCCCGTGATATATATTTTTTCGATGCCGTACATTCTGCAAGTAGCAAGGAACATCTCGAAGCGTTCCCATTCCGAGTAATGCGCGTTGGTATGATTCAGACCTTTAAATTCCGCTTCAAGGTCTTTACCGAGACAGAAAAAACAATTCACGTTGCATTTACCGAGCAGGTTAATGTTTGCGAAAGAATACTTTTCCCTGTTACGATTCTTCCGCGTGTTGACCACGATTCGTGACATTAGAGTTCTCCTGTATCTTCGAGATGCTCCACTACGGAGTCCCAATTATCAGAAACGGCCTGAAGCTGTTTCTTCTCGTCAGCTTCTTTTTGCACCATATCCTTCCACTTCTTTTTGTCCCGGACGGAATTGATGCACTTTTTAATTAATGCTTCGAGCGTGGCGGGGTCAAGTGCATCGAGTTCCCAACACGTCTTCCCGTACTTAATCTCGTATCCCGTCCCACGAGAGTCCGTTTGTTTTACGGGGTTCGGTGGGGGATTATGTTTCTGCACCTGATTCATATTCAGAGCGATACGTTTGAAATCGAAACCTCCTCCCGTGAACAATTGAAGGCGGTCCCGATTATCGCGGGTCATATCAATACCCGATGGGTCGTGGTCTCCGAAATGAAATACAACGGGTGTCTGTCCATCCATGATGAATGTTTCCATACGCATCCCGGCCTTCCATACTGCGGTCTGCGAAGCGTAACCACGGCAAACCAGATATGGAACATCGAGAGGTTCGCAAGCCCTCCGGACGATGCTCGAAAGCGCATCTTTCTCAATCCAGACTTCCGGACGGTATTTCTGATTCTGCCACATATCAATGCTGTACTGATTGGCAACCGCTTCTATGATTTCCCCCGGACTACCCCAATGGGAGTTCGATTCCAGTTCCCGGAGATTATCGTTGATGGCGTTCCAATCAATCAGACCGCAAAGCCTCCCGGTACTTACCGCTTTACCGAGACGATTATACTCTCTCTGTTTGTTCGGTATCCAATTCTTCGATACGAACTGATAGTAAAGCTGCCTGAGTGTAAGTGAGTAACCTTGAGCTTGATATGTACGAATTATTTGGTTGGCCTTATCAATAAGGTCCAGTGTACTCGCTCGAAGATTTTTCTGTATGTATTCTATGCGTGGCATTGGTAGCCCTCCTTTCTAATAGTATATACGGAGTGTGATACTAAATGTCAAGGCTCAAAACAATTAATTCCTATTGTCGAAAGGGTCGGGTTTGTTTTTACTTAAAGCAAAAGCGGTGAGCAAGACCTTCAAATCAAAGAGTGGACACGTTTCGTACTTCTCGATGTATCCAAACAATAAATCCAACGCCGCTTCGTAACATTTATACCCAACTTCCCCACGTTCAAATTGAGCCTTATCCAAGAAATTCATTATGGTCATAGCCACAATTATTTGCCCGGAATAATCTTTATAATTCTCGGCAACGTAGGAGACCAATTCCTTCCCGGTCTCTTCATTCATACAAATCACACGTTGCGCGACTGTAAGCCGAAGATGGCAATGTCTGAGTTTCTCGGCGGTCTGCGCCGTGTTCGTCCTGTTTCCATCTTCGCATAAAGAATTGAAGTCACATTCGGGTTTAGTCATATTTTTTCCTTTTTGCTTTTTCTTTACAATCAGGACAAATACGCCTTTTATTAATTCTTTTGGAACTCAGTTTCAGTATAATAACTTGCCGTGTTTTCTTACACCGGGGGCAAGTCATTTCAATTGGTTTTCTCACGTTTCTTCCCTCTCTTTTTCTTTTTGGATTTCATGCCGACTTGCGCTTCCAAAATTTTAAGTAATCTTTCGGTCCACTTCTTCGCTTCTTTTCTAACAGCTTTCACGTCCCAAAAAGTGTGATATGTGCAAAGTGTCCGATGCTCATTCATATCTACACATTCATTAGCCTCAACAGTCGAAACGTACACAGGATATTTTGGCGGTCCATTCCCGGTGTACCAACCGTTGAATTTATTCGCGTAGCGTTTCCACGCTTTCTTATTGCGGATGAGTGCCAGCTTCATTGAGACCTCCTAGTGTCCCGGAATAGTTGGCAGAGTAAAAATCATCTGCCCCGGTTTATTATGTTCCGTGTCTCTCGCCGGAATAAATTTAATACCGTTATCGAGTACAATGAGATATGGCGGGAAGTGTATAGGTTTCCATCCAAGCTCCTCCATCTCTTCCCGGCGCATTCTCCGTACCTCCGCGATTCTTGCGTTCAAAATATTTAAGCTTGCCGTTTCATCCTTAAGGATACCGTCAATATCTAATAGTTCCATTATTGACTCCTCACTGGAAGACCGAAGTTATCAACCTTGCGGTCTATCCGGAAACAGTAGAGTAATGCGTCACCGAAAACATCCGCTTCAATTTGAGTATTCCGTCCGGGAACCTGTTTGGTTCTGCGGAGGAAGTGAAATATCTCGTGACCGAAAAGCCATACCGCCGCTTCATCGAAAGTATTGATATTGGTCTGACCGATGATGCTCCACCATTCCCTGACCTTGCCGTTATTATTCGCGGAGTTCCATGCTCCTTTCTTGCATCCCTCCGGAACCGGAGGCCAAGTGCCATCCGGATTTTTATAAAGCGGTTTACGGCGCGTGTCAATCTGGAACGGAATAATTTTTTGAGCCACGGTACAGGATATCCTGTAATACGCTTTAATTCCAACACGGTCCCTTTTCTTCCGTGCGGGGTAATAGCACATACCATACACTCCACCGTGACCACCTTTGGTACTCTGCGCCTTCACAGGCAGACGCATATTAATGTAAGCAAGCTCGGACGTATCGAACCGAGCCAACCAATCTTCGAGCCATGCAATCGTGGCGTATCGAAGCTTATCTTTGAAGTCCTGTTTAATCTTCCATTCCATCCGTTTCCCCTCCCTCAACTTTCCAATCTGCCGTACAGAATGTAGCCGCTCCATCGTGCTTGCCCCCTTGATAATACTCAGTATATTCGACACACACGGAGGGCAACCCAACTTTGGTCGTGAGTCTGCATCCTTTACGGCACACTTTTCGTTTTCCGTATTTCCAATAACCATCACACACAAAAGTTTTTTCGTCTTTCTTAGCCACTGACCACCTCCATGTCAGGAAGTTCGATTCCGTGTTCCGCTGCGAACTTCTTTTGAAAATCATACGGTATCAGAGATTTCCCCGCGCTCTTACAAATGAGCGGGTACACGCGAACCTCCCGACCATCGTGCATGTCATAAGGAAGATTCGCAATCCAAGCAATTTGCCAAAGCGACCAACGTGCGATTTTCTTTCTTCCGGCAAGCATTTGATAGTGGACCAAATCATCCGGGTCCATTTTAAATTCTTTGTGTCGTGTTCTATCGTATTTCGGAAACGGTTTTGTTTGCAGAATAAACTTTCTTAAGACCGAACCTCCCTCATCATACTCGATGTTATTTCGCTCGATGTAAATGTAAGGCTTTTCATTTTCAAAAACCCAACGGGTCGCATCAAGAATTCTTCCGTCTTCCAAAATTATCCAACCGTGTCTTTGCCAACCACGATTGAAATTTTTTCCGAAGATGGGAGCGTCCGGATTTACCTTACCGAGAAAATGTCCGTAGGCCGCACGACCTTCAACCAATCCTGCATCGAGAATCTTGCACGAGATTCCGTAACAGTTTCCAATCCAATCTTCCGGGGGAAGCTCGATTGCCTTTGCAACTTTTCCGACAGCGAGCTTCTTCATTTAATCCCCCGCGATTTTTTCTGTGCGGGGCTGAGTTTGTCTGCGGGTATTGAGAAGAAATCTTTAAGAAGTTCAAAATCCATTTCGGAACGCACTTTACTTTTTTTGTAGAAAATATTTTTTTGTTTCTCGGATACGACTAGAAATTTTCCAGCGGCGTTCTCGATGAGGAACCAGTTCCCCCTCCCTTTCTTACGCATCTCCTTTTCTGCGTCTTCGATTTTGTCGTGAAGTTTCGGCATCGGTTCACCTCCTGTTTTGGTATAAAGTTCGGTTTTATCTAACCTTTACATTATATATTATACCAAAAGGGAGAGTGAATGTCAAGGGTAAAAATAATTTATTATCAGGGCTTAACCAGTACGCCTTGACCTTTACACTTTTCACAGGTTGAATCGTCTTCTAGCATACCTGTACCGTCACATTCAGGGCAATCAGGTAATTCATCTTCAGAGACTACAGGCTCGGTTAATTCCGGTTCCGGTATTTCTGATTCGGGGATGGGTTCTGTTTTTTCAAAAGTAGGTCGTGATAAAAGCTGAGTCCAATTATTCGTTAACCATGTGTGTATTTGAATTAAATCTTCATGTGTTAGTGTGTCATGCGGCAAAGTTATAAATGCCGCTCTACGATTTTTTAAAGGTATGCCGAAACGCGTTAACTTATTTTTTCCCGATTCCTTCATTCACCTTCCTCCGTTTTTGCTGTTCCTTAAATTTTGCTCCGAGTATCACAGAAAATTTTCCTGCCGCGAGTTTGTGTTTGCCTTTACCTTGTAACATTGAGCGGATTAATTTTTTTATTCTGATGCGTTCCTTCTTCGTTGCCTTTCCAAAATCTTTACAACCACCATTCTTTAACCCGTGGTGCATCATGTAACATCCGAGAACCAAATCGCACTTCGTACATTTGACGAACTTAAGCTTCACGTTTTTTCTTTCCCTTGAAAATATATTTTGCGAACCTAGTTACGTTTCCAAGTTTACTCCGATGTTTTATCATCTTCGTTTTGATTTTATATTTCTCACGAAGAATATGAATTACAGCCGCCAACCTGAAACACCCGTATTCTTCGAGAGCTTCGAGCGGAGTTATCGACCCGTATCTTTTCAGATGTTTGCGAATCGACTTCAGTTGAGTTTTAGAACGGGTCGTCATGGTACTTACCTCTTGCTGTGATTTTTGCGAGTCGGAAAGGTTTCACAGTGTAACCGAACACTTTAAGTTCCTCAGTCATTTGGTCTTCGATATCCAGATTTTCGAGTCTAAAATATTCTTTACATTCATCAACCTTACCATTGTTTTCAAATATTTGCTTTATAATCCGGGCATGAATTATTTGAAGGTCTCCCCACTCCCCGCCGTACTGCCGTACCTTGATATTGTAAAGAAGCTCCTCCATGATTTCCTGCGTGGTCCAGACCGCTCCGAGAATATGTTTGGCTAGACCCTTGTAAACATCCGACTCGTATGTAACCTGTCGGGTCATATCGAGAAACTCGTGGACCGCCAAGCACCAGATAACATTCTGCGCTTCCTCATCGTCAATCATCTTCCGGTAGTATTCGACCTGATGCGGATGAATTTTGAATTGGCTTTTTCGATTGCTACCTTTTATCTCTCCGAAAATCGGGAGTCCGGATTGTTGGAGTTGAATGTCAGGGAGACCGTCAAGCTCCGTACTCCGGACTCTCCGATATCCGAAATGTAAGGCGAAGAGTTCTTCAAAAAATTTACCTACAACGATTCTGACCTGATGTGCGCTATAGAGAGGTTTGTCCGTCCACGCATGGTCCCCGGTAGAAAGAACCGCTTGCCGTTCCTTCGGCTTGAGTTTCGTCTTTTTTGGTTCTTTCTTTTTTCCCATTTACTTCCACGACTCTGCATCGAGAATTGTGTTCAAAAGATTTTTCATGGTTGCCAAGTCACCCTGCATCTTTTCCGGAACTTTTACAACATCCAGAATTTCTTTTAACCTTGCGATATATTTAAATTGTACTTCGCAGAAATCGTCACCTTCTTTCGCCGGGATTGCAAGCATGAGGGGAAAGAGATTCGGGACCGGACCATAATCTTCGACTATCGGGATATCCGGATGCTCGATATATAAAGCGAAACACCGATGGTGGAAATCCCATCCTGCAAATTCGGACTTCACGATTTTCTTTATATCAAGCTCAAAAGTTTTTCCATCGTGAGTGCATTGTAAACCTATCATTCTCTCTCGCACATCACTGATGGGGAATAACAGGTGCAGTAACTTATCGGGGGTAAGTTGCATTAGTCCGATAGGCTTGATTGGTTCTTCCATTATTTTCCTCCGTACAAAAAAATATAAGGGTCACGGAGGATGCAAGCATTCACTTTCACCCCGACTCGATTCCTCCCCTATAGACTACACATCTATAAAGAACATCGGAATAAAAGAACGATTCTGCCTCAATCTAACCTTGCATCCTCCGCAATTATTCGTCCCATACAAGTTCGAGCTTATCGAGTTCCTCTCGATGAAAACTACAAGCGGATGTTACGATGATGTCGCTACCGATGGCAACTATCTCACCTTCAAAATTTTTCCGCTTCCAATCGAGATTGGTCTTACCTTTCACTTTAAGTCTCAAGAGACTTTGACGTTTTTCTCTGTTGAGTTCTTTCCCCTTCATCCATTTCTTCAAACGGATTTCCCGGTTACGCTTTTGTTTCTTTGTCATAGTCGAACACCGCGAGTAATTTAAGTTTGACGGGATACACGATATCATCCCGGACCCATTTTATTTTTCCAGTTTTCAGTTCGATGATTTGCACGGTTTCTTCATCCCCGATTTCATCATCACGCTCTTCCCATGTGACCATGTAAACCGTGCGCTTCTGCCCGGACTTCGCACCGGGAGAATAAACAAAGGTCTCTCCGGGATTAAGTTTGAAAAGATATTTAGATTGAGGAACGTGATGCCCTAGCTCTACTTCCATCTTGCGTTCTCCTTCCTTATTTTTCTATCGTACTTCGCTTGAACTCGGTCATAGTTACCGTCAAGTTCCTCCGCACAATTATCGCAAACTCGCCGTAACTCTCTTACAAATTTTACTTTTTTTCCTTTTCCTTTAAGAACCCGGATTTTCCGAAGCTGACTACATTCTTTACAAACAGGCTCGTCACACCAACCGCAAACATAATCAGCTTTGGAAATCCCGGATAAATCAGCTATACCGCCCCCGACTTTTATTCCAGCGGGAGCGGTACAGAACTGATTTGCAATACAACAGGGTTCGTTTGGCATCTTACCCCATTTCGGAACCGCCGATTGTAGCGGGTTCGTCTGCTTCCATTTCCTCATCTTTGGAAGCGGTCACTTCAACGCGCTCCGCTTCAGGCGGGGTCTCGTCTTCGTTTTTTTCTTTTGTTTTTTCAGCTTTCTCACTCGCATACTTTGATGCGGTGACAAGGAAAATCCCCGGCAATTCCCCTGCTAATTCTTCAAGCATACGCGGGAGAATAAGTGCCGCCATCGGGGGGTTGTCCAATTCGAGATTCTTTATAATCGTGGAGATGGCGAGACTCTTAACGGTTGTGCTGAAAACTCTCATCAAGTCTTCAGTGTCAAGCGGATGGTGTAAAGCTCGGATGGCTTCCGGAAGATATTTGTCGATTAGATATTCCCCGATTTCCGTTGCTTTACCGCCGCCTTCGAGAAGCTTCATGTCTTCCATGTTTTTGTGCAGGAGCTTTGTCGAAATGTAATCGGGGTTCGCTCCTTTCGATGCGATTTTTGCAATGACATCAAGAATAGCTTCGATACCACGCAACCCTTTCTTTTTTCCGGGCTGTTCTTCAGACTGAGAAGCTTCCTGCTCCTGCTCGTCCTTCTTCATTTCCTCTGGCATTTTTTCTTTCCTCCAAACGTGCTTTGAAAAGTTTACGCGCTTTCCCTAATGGACCGTCAAGTGTTTTCACGGTTGGAACTCTAGGTCTATGATGGGAAGCGTGACTATCGAAAACGAGTTGTGCCGCTTCGGTTAATTCCACGGCTATATCGAGAATCTCCTGCATCTCTTCTTTGATTCTCGCGGTGATTTCCTCTTTGTAAAGATTTATACAATCCGGGTACTCACCCCAATAATTATCGCGTCCGAGAAGGGAGCATTGGAATTCATTTTCAGTAGTGTCCATGTTCATAGGATGATTATAAGATTCCGGATTTGAGGGAGTACCGAAGGGGCAATCATCACAACTGAAATAATTGTAATCCGAGATTACTAAAGCGGGATTCCCATAATGCCCTAATTCAAAAAACCATTGCAGGAGTCTCGCTTTCTTAATCTTCTCCGCTTCCTCTTTCTTATAATCCTTATCAAGATTTGACATGCTTCCCCCTGACCAACATTTCTCCGAATGACCGTAGCAAGTTAGTCGGCGCAAGAGTCTTAAAAACGGATATCCGTAATTTCTGTTCGTACCGAATAATTTGCCCGTGATGCTCCTGCGGAATCTGCTCGAAGAGTTTCTCAAGCATGTAATCGTACACTTCTTTGTTGGGGCATTCCATCACTAAGAATGGTCCCGCTCTCCAACATTTAACTTCCGTGTTCTGTATTTCCTCTGTCTCCATTGTTCCCTCTCGCTTTCTTTTCCAACATCATTATCGCTTTGGTTGCATCCTGCATTTTATACGATAAGAGTTCGGTGTAAGAGTTTACCTGAGTACGCAGTTTTTTAACTTCCTCCTCCGCTTTTTCCCCGGAGAGATTTCCGGCATCAAGCTCCTTATTAAAATCCATGAGGGCTTGTTCGAGTTCCTCCACGAAACTTTTTTTCACTTCGACTTTAAGGAATCCGTGTTGCACATCCATACGGAACGGACGTGGTTTTAATTCAAAATTTTTGTCTGGTTGTTTTTTCCTGCGTTGCAAAGCGTAGAACGGAAACTTAAGTGCTTCATATTTATGGTCAAGTATAATATCAATGCCGTAAAATTTGTAGATGGTCTTGCCTTCAGACCGTTCCGAGAATTCCGGGTGCATGTAAAGCTGCTTCCCTTGCATAAGCTCTATAATCATTTTAAATCCGGAACCGTTGCAAGCGATTATAAAATTCTCTTTATCGTAGAGAGCGTGGACCGCTCCCATGAGTTCTTCATACAGTTCATCATGTGTAGGAAGTTGGCCTAACTGTTCATCCACATTCCGGAGTTCCATCATCATTATTTGTTGGATTTGCTCCATGACTTTTTGCTTATCCGGTCCCATAAAAACCTGAGAGGATATACTGAACTTCATATAAAGGTCGTGGTCGCGTCTATGAAAAATAAAATCGACACTGTGCGTAACAGTGTCGTGAGGTTGCTGTAAGCGTATCTCGCACTTCAGGAGGGAGGGAAAATGTTCCCGAATTAAATCCATCAACCAATTCGGTTTACCTGAAGGCTCACTAAAAATATCCGGAATCATTATATCGGGTTCCCCTCTTCATCGGTTTCCACGGGAATAATGCTGGTATCCAAAAGTCGTACCGCATCAACGAACATACTTTTAATTGCACCGACAGCAAAAGTAAAAGGAACTCTCTTTGATGCAAGTTTTCCGATTCCAAAAGAACCTATAATTAAAAGCATATTTACAAAAACAGATTTAGTATGCTCCGGACTCTCAGAATCACGAAGTTCTTCCATCAACTCTTTAATTACTTCGTGTGCGTTGCCTTCGGTGAAAGTCTTCTCGATTTTCCCTTTACCAAAAATGCTGTTCAGGTCAAAAGGTATCTTACCTTCGTTTTCTTCTTTTGACATTCTTCCTCCATTTTATCCAAGACCACTCCCCGGTGTTGGGATTAAATTTCACTTCCTTCTTACCCCACATTTCATCTTCGACTTTTGCGAGAGCGGTGAGCCATGCGTCTTTCGCGGAACGTGCGTCACAAAATATATGTCTGCCCGGAAATTCCTTTTGATTCGTGTTGGGACGAGTGACGACATAGACAATTATTTCGTGCGAAAGAAAAGTGCGGTTACATCTTAACGCCGCATCAATTTTTTGGCACAACATCTTCGCCGGGATTCCGGGCATACATCTATCGTCAAAACCCATTACTTACCTTTCCGATTAATCGTTTTCTTACTGAGCGTTTCTCCGCTCACGAAAAGATGATGCTCGGTTGTACCTTGAAAACGGTACGCCCATGTTCCCGTCTCTTCGATGTATGCAAGAGTGTACCTCTCGTAAATCGAAGCGAGACGGGAAGGGTTCATCGTATCTTTCCTGTAAGGAGGCTCGATGAGATGCAGGATGCACGGACCGATACATTTTTTGACGAGTTTGTTTAAGCTACCGCCTTGAATCGGTATCGGGTGTCCGTACTGCGGGAGTTTAATTTCCGTTTTCTTTTTCGTCTTCTTCGACATTTGGATTTCCTTCCATGTCCATATCACGGATTGTGTTGAGGAGTATGCGTGTAAGCTGGTCGGACATTCCGAACCGTCCTTTATTAATTGCAATACTCTTGAGAATATCTCCGTCATTGTGGCGAAGGGTAGCGGCCTTCCAATCCGCAAGCATCTCAAGAATATCGAAAAGATTCATCCCGTCAATCCCGGCTTTGTGAAATTCCGGATGGTGACGATTATTCGCGTAATGATGTTCGAGTGCTGGTCCCATCTCTTCGAGAGCTTTTTTATATTCGGGACTCCCGTAAGTTAACTCCGCAAGCTGCGGTGTCACTTTCTCGAAGATAGGCCACTCCGGGTCTTGGAGTTTCGAGAGGTCGTGGTTTGTTTGTCTTTCGAGAAGCTTAGAAATAAAACCATTAAGAATTGTACTAACATTAAGAATGTGTTGAAAAGTATCAGCTTTTGGGTCCATGTATTACCCTCCAAAAATCTCCAAAGTTCTCTTTGATAAAAGGAATGATTTGCGCGGCCTCTACTTCCATCTCAAAAGGACCGAGCCAACTATTGACACAAACGAGACGCTTACCGTCTTCATTTGGATGAACGTAAAAAGAATGCCCGTTGAAAACGGGATGCAGGATATGAATTATACCGCCATCAGTGAAGACTTGCCAAAAACTTTTCGTGGTAGTGAGCGGTGCTTTGAAAGTTTTTACAACACCGGAAGGGTCAATGGTATTACCGTGTTTACACTTGGCGACTTTGATTGCTTTATTAAGTGTATCAGCGGATACGGCATATCCCTGATGTATCATACAATTAAAAACCGCTGTGGGAAAGCAAGTGGTATCCTGACGTTGCCTGAAATATTCAGAAAATAAGCTCATTGGTCTCCCTGACCTAATCGTGATGTCATATCATTATAACCCGTGTTAAACGGAATTCCAAAAAATAAATTAAATTTTTTTCTAGTTGTTACAGTTTTTTTATTTTATAGAAAAGGAATTAAATGAAGAACACCGTCCTCTTCCCAAAGACGGTGTTCGTTCCCCCGCTACCCGCAAAGATGTGTGCCGTTACGAAACGGATTTTGCGAAGGCTACTGCGGCGCGTTTTGCTTCCTCAAGGCTCTCGATAGTTTTCTCTCCATGCTGATTGAACGGAGTATTATCATCTCCGAATTTTTCATCAAAAAGTTTGTCCCCGATTCCGAAACCCGCCATTGCACGGTGACTCCATCCGTACCATTTCTGGTCGGCGGGTCTGAATCCGATACTGCAAACACTGTCGGAAGATTCCGCTGGTTGGAGGTATGTTAGACCTTTTACTTTTGTGAGGAACTTCGCGGTCTTCGGGTCTCCGATGAAATCCCCATTGGGAGTGAAGCATGACTTCATCGAGATATCCTTCCCGCCGTAGTCCGAACCATCAATAAGTTCCTCTCTGGTTTCGTAATTATTCAAAGAGAACTTCCGTGAGATGAGTTTCTTCACGGGGAGGTCTTTGGACATTACAATTTGAGGAGCTTTCAGGCTCATTGACTGACCACCTTTCCGTTTTCATATTTAATCATGTTACCGCAAGCCGTACAAACCCAATGCTTCTCGCTTTTCACCGGAATCCATTCCATCGTTCCGCATAAAGCACAAGGGTTATTTTTATCAAGATAATCCTTGACTTTCTTCTCAGCTTCGGTCAATTCTCGCGCCATGATTTTAAGCCTCCTATTCTGGTAGAATAATATATCACAATAGAATAGAATGCAAGGCTATTTTGGTTTTTTTAAATATTTTATATCGAGCATCCAAATCGAGTCGAGAACGGATTTGATGTCGGTCATGGAAAGTCCCGTCATATCCCGTAGCAGAACGAGTATAGCACGTTCTTTAAAATTCGATTCCCGGATGGCCTTGCCTATCTTGGCAAGATTGAAAATTTCCGTTTCAAGACCCGCGAGTTTCTCACGGATTTCTTTTTGCGTGAGCTTCGGTTTTTCTTCTTTGTCCTTTTTCATGGTCTCTCCTTTACAAGTTTTATCCATTTTCTTGACGCGAGATAATCTGCCATGTAAACGCAGTATTCGAGATGGCTGTATCCCGTTTCAACGAAGACACCCTTACCTTCTCCATCACTCCACGGACCCATGTGCCGGGACACACAATCCACGACACGCTCCATCGTATTAGATTTTTTGATATGCTTACGGATGAATTTCACGGCATCCTGACAATGGGTTTTAATATTCTCTTTCCGGATATCGTGAAGTATAATTGCGGCTAGACCCTGCTCGAATTCCTGCGCCGATAGCTCAAAGGCTTCAGTCGGTCTAAGTTGCACGAAAATCTTACAGGCACGGGCAGTATGCCATATAAGACCTCCGCGTTTCGTGGCCTTCAAGGGATGCCAGTTTCCCGATGTCGAAGCGGGTGCGGTCCAGAATCTTGCCGGGGCATTTTCCAGACACTTCATTACCGCTTTTTTAATCGTCTTATTGGTTATCATTTTCAGATACTTTTTGAGTTTTTTCATTCCTAACTTTTTCATACGTTCATTCGCTTTTTGTATTCTTTCCGCATTAGCTTTGTTCACCGAACCCTCCCGTAATTTCTTTAGCGTGTTGTAAACGATATGTCTCCCGTACCAGCTATCACTCTCTTTTTGCTCTTTCCACGCTTTCAACCATGATTCGACTCCACCTTCCATATACATAGGGTGAAAAGCTGCGGCAGAAAGTAAAAGTTTGTACTCACGTTCAATATTCCGTTCCTGACGAAAAGCCTTTTTGATTCTATAAATTCTCTTCGTCTTACCACGGACTTCAAGCAACCCCCATCCCTTCGGGAGTTCCTCCGGCTTTAACAATCCTTTTGGTGTCAAATAAAAACGAAACAGGCCAATACCTGTCTCCGGATTTTTCCTGTGCGGTTTTCCCCGGTCAGCATAAAAATCATTCCGGGAAACTTTGCACTCGATAAGCGTTGTCTCCGGACCCCATTTGAAACCTATCGCATCAGGGATTTCTCCGGACGTTCCTTTCTCAAACAAAACAACGTGGCAGTTCCTAACTCTCCTTAACCACTTCACCGCGAGATAAATTAATTCATCATGGGTCAAATCCCGAATTCCTTCCCGCACCGTTTACACGGGAGCTTACAAAAATGTTGCGGCTGCGGAACCTCCCAATCAATATAATCGTGAGCGTCATACTCACAACGCCAACGTCCATGCCATTCCGAATTACGGAACATGGAAAGGAGCAGAGTCAGGCAATACATAAACCAGCGTTTCATCTTTTAGTTCCTTTGCGTATCACGAATTTTATTGCGTCCATAAAATTATCGAAGGTGCGTTTTTTCCAGCGGAGGTGATTAATATTGAATATTCTGCTTGTCTCGAAGTATTCGGTTTTATTTGGTCTAAACTTTCTTAAGAAGTCTCCCACATAATGTGCTTTCTCTCCATCAATAACTTTGACGATGAGATTGCGGCAAACTTCAGTCACGAGATATTTTTTCCCGTAGTATTTAAACTCGTGGAATATAATCCGTTCCTTCGGATTTATCTCTTGAGAGATGCCGTGATGTTCCGGGTCGATTTCCCACTCTTCACTTTTAAGGAGTTCGGTTATAGGATACTGGCTTCCGATGTCCGATGCACGGTCTTCACCTTTCTCCGTGATTATTCTCGCCCACCACGAATACGCGCCACACGACCTTTGACCGTGACCCGCTCTGGTTCTGTGAATTTCTCCGATAACAATTTGATGCTTTTCTCGGAGTCGCTTACGGAATCTTTCTGCCGGGGTTGCCAAATTTTTTCCTTTGCTGTTTTAAATATCTCCGCTCGTGTTTGCGGAGGTCTCTTATTTCGTGTTCCTCAAATATTTTTTTGAACGCAGAAATCGGGACGTACAAGGGAATACTAAGAATCAAGATGATGATGCGTAACCACTTGGGGATGCGTAACCACCTCTCGCGCCATTTGAAGTATTCCCTTGTAGGTTCCCCGACTTTCATTATTCCTCTTCCTCTTCCACGCAATCGCCGTAGTCGTGCGCTTTCGCTTTCTCGGTGAACTTCTTCCGCTTCTCACCTTCGACACGTTGCGGGAATCCTGCGTACACAGTCGCATCCGCTTTCATCTTCGAGATGTTTTCCTTGTCCTTCTTACTGAGGATTACGGCGATTGCTGTATTCGCAGTATCCAGAAGGGTTCCGTCTTCAAGCAGAATTCTCATCATTGCTCCTTTCACTTTTCACGTTGGGTTGCCATACATTAATGTACGGAAGAAAGTATCCGCACTTTGCACACTTAGGTCCGAACATCGGGTGAGGATGAAATTCATGTTCATCCTCTTTGCAGATTCCCGGAGGCAACTCATCAGTACCTTGAACGTGACCGCACTTCGTACAAATAAAACCCGTGGGTTCTTCCAGAGGTTTCTGACAAGTTATCATTTCGTAATTGCATTTAGGACACATCATGGTAAAAGTGATTCCTCTTCATCCATATCTTTAATGAACTCCCGCATGTAACCACGGAGTTCTTCTAGCTCCTCTTCAGTCGCGGAAGGTTCCTTCTTTTTAACTTCCGCGATACACGCTTCCATATCCTTGACGAGTTGGTGATAATAAAAACCCCCGGTGCTGCAAATCTCGAAGACCTGATACTTTTTTCGTCTTCGTGCTTTCTGGTCGAGTATCACTCCATCAATATTCAGGTCGGACCAGAAAGTGTACCAACGACTATTACCCCAACGACTGTAACTCATTGCTTCAACCTCACCTCTCTCGGTTTTTTAGCACAATCCGGATGAATGAAAACGACATCGAGATTTTGAAGTTGACAGGCCAATACCTGTTTGTCATGTTCGAGCGGGGTCTTGCAGATATCACACATCCGAATCTTACCGAGAATCCAACCCGGAATTTTTTTCTTCTGCATCACCTTGTAGGTTTGCTTCCGCTTCACCATGTCCAGTTCTTCGATTGTTATTTTCATTTTTTACCTCAACAGTTTCGGGTTCAGATTTTTCATCATCTGTATCCATAGACTTGAACTCACGGTCAACCGAACTCCAATAGACGGGTTTACCCGTTTCAAAATCAACGATGATGTCGCACCCGCATCGGCACATTGCAAGCGGTCTTCCTCCATGACCATCGGGATAATCTTCCCACGGAACATCTTTGTAAGCGGTGTTGCACCCGATACAGCCATAACGGTATCCTTCCTTAAGAAGTTCTTTGGGCGTTGGCATGTTTCCTCCGAAATTCTTCCATCCGTTTTTTATCCCGGACATGAAGAGTGTAACCACGGACGATATACCAGAACAGATTTAACATAAGGGATTCCGGATAATTAAATTTATTGTGAGCGGTAGTGTACCACTCGTACCATACGGCCTCCCGGACTTTCGCCGGGACGAGATTACAATAAATCCAACTGTCAATCCTTCCGAGCAGACCCATTTTTTTCATTGCTAAGTTTCTCCTTCACCGCAGTTATTAATTCGTCATGGTTAGGCCACTCGGCTTTGCAGTTGGAACAGGTCCACGGCATCTGTTCTGCCATGCTTGGGTCAGAGGTGGATTCCTCAACGGTGGTCTCCCCGCATTTCGGGCAAACGTAGATTTGCTTATATGGAATCATGCCGTGCATGGCGAGAAATCCTGCATGTTGATTTGTGAAATCTTGCAGAGCTTCAACTTGATTTTTCAAAATTTTATTTTCGGATTTTTCTTTTTCAAGGTCGGTTTCGAGTTCCCGGATTTGCTTATTCTTTTCACCGAGTTCTTTGTCCAATTCATTTATCCGGGCGAGAAGAATTCTACCGTCCTCTTTTTGGCGATTCTTTATTTGCTTACGCATTTTTTCAAGGTCAATTTTTTCTGGACGGTCAGAACCGTGACCTCCGAAGCGATTATGATTCTGGTGCATTTACTTCTCCTGTTTGATGTCCGTGCCGGGAGCTTCTTCGAGTCTCTTAAGAATTTTCGGGAGGGAGATATGGCCTTGAGTGTCCCGGCATTTTTTACAAAGGCAATACTGCCGACCTTCCGAATCCTGCTTCAACCATTGAAGCGCACTTTCTTCTTCGGTCACGATTTCTTCGCAGAGTAAGCAAATCATTTATCCTCCCGTTGTCTTTTTGACATCCTTAATTTAAGGAATGTGAATTGAAGCCGTAATTGTCCGAGAATACAATAATCTTCAGCCGTGGCATCGGGCTTAAGTTCGACTTCCTGTTCCTTATAAACAATCGCCTTCGCTAAATGTATTTTCGCTTCCTTAAATTTTCCTTCCCACCTTTGCTCCACATATAAAACATAATGGCAGTAAACCAGACCAGCTAAATTCATCAAAGTATCCGGGTGCATCATACCCCCAATTTTACTTCGTGCGTAATTTTCTTAGTGGTACGGTCCTGCACCACGAGATTCGCACGGACTCCGAGTAGTTTGCAAAGTTTCATCAGGCGATTCACGGAAGCTAATGGACGTTTCCCTGTCTCCCATCCGGATACAACCGATTGTGTAGTGTTCATCTTCTCAGCGAGTTCTATCTGTGACCAACCCTTCGCCTTACGACCCATGCGAATCAAAGCGGCTACGTTCTGGTCGAATTCCTTTTTCATTTTTTTATACGTCACTGAAGAACCTCCACGGCTTTTTTCAGCCATAGATAAATTTCCTGCGCGTCTTCGATGTCGAAAGAAAGGGTCGTGGCCTCCTTCGAGTCTTCGCAGTACAACTCGATTACTTTTTTCTCAGTCACCTTCAGTTCGATTTGACCCTCATCTTCTTTACCTTCATTAAGATAAATCGTCTTCGGATGCGGCGGTTCTTTTTTCTTCGCCGGGGGTGCTTCCATGACCGCTTTCTGCAACGGTGTCGGTTCTGATTTATTATCGGGTTCCGGATTCTCCGGACACTTCCCAAAGGGGTCAACTCCGTCCGGACCTCCGCTCCGGGAGCTTCCCATCCAACATCCGCATCCGTGTTTACAATCGGATGTGAAGAAATCTTTCGGGTCTTCGCAACCCGGATAAAAATGTCCACCTACGTTTGCTTTCGCCATTATTCCTCCACGGTCATTTTTCCGAATTGTCCAGTAATCACACCTTTAATATAGGCAAGATTCTCTACAGGTATTTCGAGACCATTATCAATTATAGTTTTAAGAACTGCATCAGAGAATTTATCCCCGAACTCGAACCAGTTTACCTTATCCAACCGCTCATACTTCTCCTCCGTGGTGTGACCGTCCCAATGTCCTTCCTTCTCCTCAAGATGTTTAAAAAGAGGATAGTCCGTATCGTGTATGTGCCAAGTAAGTTGACCTTGCGGAGAATGAATGCAGACAATCCATCTCCAATCATCTTCCCACGTTTCATCTTCGGGCGTATGTTTGCAAAGATGTGAAGGGAAAATTTTAGAGAGAAAAGCTACGAGCCTGTTACGTTCTTTATATGCGTTATCCATCGACTTCCGGAATCCTTGAGACTCCTTACGGATAAGGTCGATTAGACGGGCTTGCTCGTGCAAAGCGATTGCCATATCTTCCTGTTGCGTTTGTGTCCACTCCCATTCGTGAGGACTCAGTTGAATATAGATAGCGGCGTTTAAGCCACGCTCGATTTTCTGGTCCATCGTTAAATTCTTTTCAGAGGGAGGTGTCGAAAGATACGGAAGTTGTTTTATGATATCCGCGAGAGGCTCGAACATCTCGTCAGATTTCGGAAGTTCATTACGGTGGAACCATCTCCACTCTTCGCAACGGTCCGGTTCACGATTGGCGAGAGAACCGCCTTCCATCTTTGTATGAAAAAAGAGGGTTACATAATGTTTTCCGCTTTCTTCAAATTTACTATTTACAAAACCAACTTTATATGGTTCGGATTCGGTGAGAATAATAATACCCGTCTCCTCAAAGACTTCACGTTGACACACTCTCCGGAAAGTTTCGTTGTGTTCGAGATGTCCTCCGGGCAACCCCCACTTACCGCCGCCATGCTCACCCTTCCGGAGTCCGAGAAGAATCTGCCCGAAATCATTCTCAACGAAGACACCGATGCCGACCAAAGGCCGGGGATGCCGTGGCTCACCGCAAACAGCCTCAATCATTACATCAACTTCTTTTTTTCTCTGAGCTTCAGCCATTTCTTCGAGCGGTTGCGATTCTTTAATAAGGTCTTTTAGTTCGTCAAGACGGTCCTGTTCTTTTTTCTGACACTTCGGGCATGGACCCTTCACGCAACCCGTAGGTGTTCCGCATCTTGGACAATGATGATTGCCTAGCATATTACCTCCTTATGTATTAATGAAAGATTGTATAAAAGCGTAATCTTCACACTCTTCATTAATACACACGTCACAGTCCAGACACTTCCGCATCTGGTCGAGTTTATCTTGAGAGAGGGGTCCACCATCTTCATAAGGGTCCGGAAGTGGTGGACCGAAGATTAAATTAGAGAGCCAACTTATGAGACTCAATTAAAACCTCCGTTCCAA
>Ga0180437_10000223_pt1 | contig 115655 bp, 95 predicted proteins | sample SS_ome_4_FD_132410 | JGI IMG/M metagenome (GOLD analysis project Ga0180437, IMG submission 132410) | Hypersaline lake sediment archaeal communities from the Salton Sea, California, USA - SS_3_D_1 metaG | ecosystem: Environmental > Aquatic > Non-marine Saline and Alkaline > Hypersaline >...
ACGGCGGCGATCCGGCCGGCGACGGTGGGCGGCAAGCCATCCGTCGAGGTGACCGAAGAGCTGTGCATGTTCTGCGCCAACTGCTTCACGGTGTGCCCGTCGATGCCGATGGCCGACGCACTCAACGACGGCGTATCCATCTGGGTCGGAGGAAAGGTGTCCAACGCCCGCAAGGAGCCCATGTTCTCCAAGCTGGCGATCCCCTTCCTCCCCAACAACCCACCCCGTTGGCCCGAGGTCGTCGACGCGGTCCACAATATCGTGGAGATCTGGGTCAACAACGCTCGCAAGTTCGAGCGTATGGGCGAGTTCATCGAGCGTATCGGCTGGCCGCGCTTCTTCAAGATGGCCGGCATAGAGTTCCAGAAGGAGCACATTGACGACTTCAAGTACGCGGGCCTCACTTACAAGCGGTCCGCGCACCTCAGACACCAATAGGAGGCGCGCGATGGCAGTCACGGTAGAGCAAGTCGCTGACGCCATGTATGAACTTGTCGCCGAGTACCAGGGTAAGAAGAAGTTCAAGGCGAGCGACCTGACCAAGGCGATGATCGAGAAGTTCGGTGAAGGCGAAGTCGACAAGAAACTGTGCAAGTCCGCCATTCGTACCCTGATGGACTCCGGACGCTGCGTCTACACCTACTGGGGCGGCAGCTTCATCGAGCTACCCCCAGAGGAGGGGAGCGAAGGCGGCGGGGGCGGCGGCTGAGCGTAGCCGCGCTCGCGGTCCGCTGGCTTCGCAGATCGTGCGCGTTCCCCGCCCCTTAGGCCAGGGGAACGCGCCTGGGGAGAACTGAGTGTCTCAACACGGCACGGGGTGAATTATGGCTGTCAAGAAGGTTAAGAAGAAGACGGGCCTAGGAGCGAGGGCGTTCTCCAGCGGGGCCTCACGTGAGCAGTCACCTTTACGACCCAAGCACGTAGAGAAGAAGCCCCCGTGCCAAGTCGGCTGCCCTAGCGGTAATCGGATCCGCGAGTTCGTGACGAGAATCGCCCAGGCCGAGCGGCTGAAAAAGCCGCTGGACCAGGCGTACGAGGAAGCCTGGCACATCTACACGGATACCAGTCCCTTCCCCTCGGTGTGCGGTCGCGTTTGCCCCGCTCCCTGCGAGACCGAATGCAACCGAGTCGAGCTCGAGGGCGCCGTCAACATCAACAAGATCGAGCGGGCGATCGGCGACTACGGGATCGAGCACAAGCTGCCGCTCAAGATCATCAGCGAAGAGAAGAAGCCGCAGAAGATCGCCGTCGTCGGCGGCGGCCCCAGCGGCCTCTCCTGTGCCTACCAGCTGGCCCGGCGCGGCTACGGCGTGACGGTGTTCGAGGCGCAGGAGAAGGCGGGTGGAATGCTACGCTACGGCATTCCCGGCTATCGACTACCCGAGTCGGTGCTCGACTCCGAGATCCAGAAGATCCTCGACGTCGGCGTAGAGCTGAAGTGCGGCGTCAAGATCGGGGCGGACACGGATGTCGAGAAGCTCAAGAGCTCCTACGATGCGGTCTACGTCGCGCTCGGCGCCCAGCAGGGGGTCAGCCTCGGGGTCGAAGGCGAAGACGCCCCCAATGTGTTCTCCGGTGTGGATTTCCTCAACCGCTTCCACCACGGCGAGAAGCTGGAACTGGGCAAGGACGTGGTGGCGATCGTGGTGGGCGGCGGCGACACGGCCATCGACGCGGCACGGATCTGCAAACGTCTCGGCGCCAACGTGACCATCCTCTATCGCCGCACGCTGAACGAGATGCCGGCGATCAAAGAGGAGGTGGAAGAGGCCATCAAGGAGGGGATCAAGATCGAGTTCCTAGCCGCGCCCGTCGGCTTCAAGAAGGAGAACGGCCGCGTGGTGGCCATGCGCGCCATCCGCATGGAATTGGGTGAGCCCGACGCGTCCGGCCGCCGGCGCCCCGTACCCATCGAGGGCTCGGAGTTCGAGATCCCCGCCAGCGCCATCATCTCCGCCGTCAGTCAGGCGCCCGACTTCAACGGCTTCGAGTCGCTCATCGACGGCAAGGACTGGATCCGAGTCGACGACGAGGGCAACACCAAGGTGAACGACGTCTGGGCCGGCGGCGACGTCACCGAGCTCGGCCTGGTCACCACCGCGGTCGGCCACGGCCGCCGGGCCGCCGAAGCGATCGACCGCAAGTTCACCGGGCTCCCCGCAGAGCCCGACAAGAGGAAGATCATCCGCACCGACAAGATGCTCCTCGACCACTACGACAAACAGGAGCGCGGCGAGCCCACGGTGATCGACGTCCAGGAACGCATGGACTCGCTCGACCACGAGGTCAACCTCGGGTTCACCAAGGAGCAGGCGGTAGTGGAAGCGCAGCGCTGCATGAGCTGCGGCTACTGCTTCGACTGCGAGAAGTGCTGGATGTATTGCCAGGATCAGGCCATCGACAAGCCGCTGGAGAAGGGCAAGCTCTACTCGTTCAAGCTGTCGAACTGCACCGGCTGTAAGAAGTGCGCCGAGGTCTGCCCCTGCGGCTTCATCGAGATGGTGTGACCCGTGGATGTCCCCCGGATCCTCATCGCCGGGGTGCGTGGCGGTAGCGGCAAGACGCTCATCTCACTGGGACTCCTGGCAGCCTGGCGGAAGCGGGGCCATCGCGTAGCCCCCTTCAAGAAAGGGCCCGACTACATCGATGCCGCCTGGCTCTCCCTGGCTGCCGGGCGCCCCTGCCGCAACCTCGATCTCTTCCTCATGGCCCCGCAGGCCGCGCTGGCTTCCTTCACCGACTCCACGGCCGAGTCCGACGTCGCAGTCATCGAGGGCAACCGCGGCCTCTACGACGGCATGGACGCCCGGGGCAGCTACAGCACAGCCGAGCTGGCCAAGCTGCTCCAGACCCCCGTGGTTCTAACCACCGACTGTACCAAGGCGACCCGCACCGTCGCCGCCGTCGTCCTCGGCTGTCAACGCCTCGACCCGCAGGTCCCCCTGAAAGGCGTGATCCTCAACCAATCGGCCGGCCCGCGTCACGAATCCGTGCTCCGCGAGGCCGTCGAGGAAACCTGCGGACTGCCGGTAGTCGGAGTGATCCCCAAGATCGCCGAACCGCTCTTCCCCGAACGCCATCTCGGCCTCGTGCCGCCCCAGGAGCACGGCGAGCTCGGCCGCGCCCTCGAGGGCGCGGCCGATGCGGCGAACGAATACCTCGACCTGGACACCATCTGGGACCTGGCCCAAAGCGCTCCGCCCCTCGAGCGCCCTCCTCGGAGCCCGGAAATCGGCCAGGCGCCGCAGACGGGACCGGTACGGATCGGCGTGTTCCGTGATGAGGCCTTCCAGTTCTACTACCCCGACAACCTCGAAGCTCTCGCCCGGCAGGGAGCTCGCCTGATCGAAGTCTCCCCGATTCGAGATTCAGCACTACCCGACGTCGACGCGCTCTACATGGGAGGCGGCTTCCCCGAGACGCTCGCCCTCGCACTCTCCGAAAACCGACCCTTCCGAAACTCGTTGCGCCGCGTCATCGAGGCGGGAATGCCGGTGTACGCCGAGTGCGGTGGAACCGTCTACCTGGGTGACAAACTCCTGTTCGAGGGGAAGGAATACCCTATGGTCGGCGCATTGCCCGTCGTCTTCGCCTTCCGCACTAAGCCCCAGGGGCACGGCTATACCGTACTCGAGACCGTCCAGGACAATCCTTTCTATCCGGTCGGCGATCACCTCCGAGGCCACGAGTTCCACTACACCTTCGTGCAGTCGTCCCCGGCAGACCTCACCTTCGCCTTCCGCGTCCATCGCGGACACGGCTTCGACGGCCACCGCGATGGCCTCTGCCACCTCAACGTGCTTGCCTGCTACACCCACGTCCACGCCCTGGGGACCGTGAGCTGGGCCCCGGCGTTGGTCCGGGCCGCAGCCCGCTTCAGCCGCGGTCCCGGCGCCTCCTGACCCCTCGCGGCATCGATCACTCCCGGTCCGGCGCCAGGCGCGCCAGCTGCCCGGTGAGCTCGGCCATGGCACCCAGCCGGGCTTCGCCGCTCCGCATCCGTATCTCATTATTTTCCAAGGAATTACGGCCCAGATCGCCGTGTCGGGCTGCGCACATGGTGTAGCTTTCCCACAGGCCCCAGGATAGCTTTTCCACACGATGTGCTGTAGATTATCGTAGCCCCGACCGGTCATCTTACCTGGCACCGGAAGGTTTCGCATTGTGCTCGACGCACCAGCGCACAACGATAGCGAAGACCCGCTGATCTCGATCGGCGTTCTGGCGCAGCGGGTGGGGCTTTCGGTCTCCGCGGTCCGCAAATACGAGAACGAAGGCCTTATCATCGCCCATCGTGCGCCCTCGGGGCACCGTCTATTCTCGCCCGAGGACATCAGCCGCGTCCGCAGCATCCAGCATCTGGTGCACGACCTGGGGCTCAACATCGAGGGGATCCATCGGCTGCAGGCGCTGCTACCGTGCTGGGACCTGCGCCCCTGTAGCGAGGAGACCCGCAACGCCTGCCCCGCCTACAAGGACAGCACCCGACCGTGCTGGATGCTCAAGGCGCTCGACGGCGTTCGACAGGGTAACGAGTGCCGAGGCTGCGCCGTTTACCGACTCGGGTCGTTGTGCACCGAAGACATCAAACGGCTGCTGCATGACCAGCATGACGTCCAGGATGCGGGCGCCGCGATCCGGGAGCTCATGCAACGGAAGAGATACTCGATCGAGGAGGAGCGCTGAATGTCCGGCTTCACACTGTTGGTGGTCTCGTGGGTGTTGTTGGCGATCTTCGTCGTGGCGTTCGTGCTCAGAACGGTGAGGATAGCGAGGCTGCCCGTGCATCTCCGCTGGGAACTCGCGCCGGTGCCTCACGAGAAAGGCAGGAGCAAGTACGGTGGCTCATACCTCGAGCAGTACGAGTGGTGGACGAAACCGCGCGAGAAGGACCTGTTCAGCGAGCTGCTCTACATGCTCCAAGAGATCGTGCTGCTCAAGAGCGTCTGGGAGCACAATCGCCGGCTCTGGTGGTTCTCCTTTCCGTTCCATATCGGCATGTACGTGCTGATCGCCGCGGGCGCCCTCCTGCTGGTCGGTGGCGCGCTGGAGGCGGCCGGCGTTCAGACAGCGGCTCTGGGGGACTGGCAGGGCGGTATCACGGCTCTGGCCGGTCTGGGCTTCGCGGTCGGCGGCGTCGGGGCGCTGGGCTTGTTGGTCAGCCGCTTCGCCGACCGGCGACTGAGGGAATTCACGACACCGGCGGCGTTGTTCAACCTCCTACTGCTGCTGGCCATATTCGCAACCGGTGCCTATTCCCTGACGGTCTCACAGGACTTCGCGTTGCGGGTGTGGGGCTTCGCCACCGCCCTGGTCACCGCCGACCCGTCAATCGAGATCCCCGGTATCCTGGCAGCGCATCTCTTCCTGACGATGCTCTTCCTGGCGTATCTGCCGTTCAGCCGCATGATGCACTTCGTTGCGAAGTACTTCACCTATCACGAGATCCGCTGGGATGATGAGCCGCTGACCGCGGGCGGCCGGCTGGAGCGCGAGGCGCTCCAGCTGCTCGATCAGCCCGTCACGTGGGCGGCGCCCCATGTGAAGTCGGATGGCAAGAAGAATTGGATCGATATCGCGACCGAGGAGACGAAGACGTGAGCACGAAGGTGCGCATAAAAGACATCAGCAGGCGGGGAGACGAAGTGCTGTGTCCCATTCGACCCGAGGACATGGTGCCCCTCCCGCCCCCCTACGACGACCCGGAGCACGAGCCGGCCTGGAAGGAGCTGAGCCCCGAGACCAAGGAGCGCGTCGTCTGCAACTTGGACGGATTCGTCGCGCTCAGCCTCCCCAAGCCGAAAGACGAGGCCCAGGAACAGGAGTACGTCGAGAGCTTCCGCGCCGGCCTCAAAAAGCTGCTCGAGAAGAACAACAACTGGACGTTCCTGCAGCCACTGCTGCTCTCGCTCGACTACTGCGTGAATTGCCAGAGCTGCAACGACGCCTGTCCCATCTTCACGGCCAGCGGCGGTGCAGACATCTATCGCCCCACCTACCGCGCCGAGGTTCTGCGCAGGCTGATAGCTAAGTACGCTAAGCCCGGCGGAAAGGTCTTCGCCAGGTTCACCCACGGCGACATCGAGCTCAACTGGTCAACCATCACACGCCTCTACGAGCTCTGCTACCGCTGCACGTTATGCCGGCGCTGCGCTCAAGCCTGCCCTATCGGGCTCGACAATGGCCTCCTCAGCCGCGAGCTGCGCAAGCTGTTCAGTCAGGAGCTGGGCTGGGCGCCCAAGGAACTGCACGATAAGGGCACCGTCCTCCAGCTCGAGGTCGGCTCCTCCACCGGCATGAACCAGGTCGTCGTCAAGGACAACATCGAGTTCATCGATGAGGACATGGCGGACGAGACGGGCATAGAGGTGCACAGCTCCTGGGACAAGGAAGGCGCCGAAGTCCTCCTGATCCACAACGCCGGCGAGATTCTCTCCTGGCCCGAGAATCCCGGCGCATTCGCCATCATCCTCGACGCAGCGGGCATCGATTGGACCCTGTCGTCGGAGGCGGTGGGCTACGACGGCGTCAACTACGGACTCTTCTACGACGACGTCCAGCTGGCCCGCGTCGCGGTCAAGCACGCCGAGATAGCCAGCAACTTGAAAGTCAAGAAACTGGTCGCCGGCGAGTGCGGACATCAGCACAAGGCCATGATGACCATCGCGGACCGCATCCTGACCGGTGACCTGGCTGTGGCTCGTGAGAGCTGTATGACACTGTTGGAGGAAATCGTCTTCAGCGGCAAGATCGAGTTTGACCCCTCCAAGAACGACTTCCCGGTGACGCTCCACGATCCCTGCAACATCGTCCGCAACCTCGGGATCGTCGAACCGCAGCGCCGTATCCTGCGATATCTCTGCCCTCAGTTCCGCGAGATGACCCCGCACGGCGTAGACAACTACTGCTGTGGCGGCGGAAGCGGATTCGCCGTCATGTCACCCAACAACTTCGCCGACTGGCGCGTCAGCGTCGCCGGACGTATGAAACTGAAGCAGATCCTCGACGCCTTCGCCGACCAGCCGGGTCCGGAGGTCAAGAAGTATCTTTGCGCGCCGTGCTCCAACTGCAAGGGACAGCTGCGTGACCTGCTACAGTATTACGATGTGCTGGAGAAGAGTGGCATCACCTACGGCGGGCTTGTCGAACTGATCGTCAACGCGATGGTCGACGTCAAGGAGCCGTTCATCAAGTGGGAGATGCACTAGGCTCGCACCTAGAGGCCGCCCAGACACGGTAGCGCTCAAACGACCGCATCATCCGTCTCGCGCTCATCGGTGATGTGCGCTGGCACCTTGGCGACCGGGAGCAGTACGGTGAATGTGGTGCCTTCGCCGACTCGACTGCTCACGCGAATGTCGCCACCGTGTTGTTTGATGATCCCCAGGGACAGCGGGAGCCCCAATCCCGTCCCCTTAGAGTTAGACTTGGTAGTAAAGAACGGGTCGAAGATCGTCTCAAGCTCGTCTTCCGGTATTCCGATTCCGGTATCCGTGAACGCGAACGCGACAAAATCACGATCCTTCGTGTTGCTGATCGAGATCTTCAGGCTCCCTCCCTCAGGCATCGCGTCCAACGCATTCAGTACGATGTTCAAGAACACCTGCGTGAGCTGCTGACGGTCCCCGTAAACCGGCGGTAGACTGTGGTCGACCTCCCCGCTGATCTTGACCTTGGCCAGCTTGATCTGGTTCGTCGCCAACTGCAGAGTATCTTCCACCAGATCCTCCGCTCGAATCGCTCCGGACTCTATGTTGCTCTCACGCGCGAAGTCGAGGAGGTTTCGCACGATTTTCTGAGCCCGGTCCGACTCGCTGACGCAATCCGCGACCATCTCCAGCCGCTCTGCCTCTGAGAGGTCTCCGTAGTCCTCCAACAGGATGCTCGCGGTCAGCATGATGTTGTTGATCGGATTATTTAGCTCGTGCGCTACACCGGCAGTGAGCGTTCCGACAGCCTTGAGCTTGTGTGCTTCCACCAGCAGGTTCTGTCGGTGGTCCAGCTGGAGCATCATGTGGTTCATCGCCAAGGCGAGCTCCGAGAACTCGTCGTGATACTTGCGACGCGGCACTATCGGCGTGACGTCTCCCTCCGCAATCCGCCGCGCAGCCTGCACCATACGATTCAGCGGCGCCAACATCTGTCGAGCGATGAAGTTCGTCAGATAGACTATCAGAAGCACGAGTACAACTAGGAAGGCAACCGGGATCCGCTGAGACATCAGAAGCATCGAGTTCACCGATCTGCGTTCACGCGCCGCGAGATCCTGCGCTACGGCCACCATCTCCGAACCGTGCTCGCGCAGCTCGGTCTCGATGTCTACATAATCATCCCCCAGGTCCGTTGCTTGGCCGCCCTCGCGCTCCTGAAGTTGCGTGAGCAATTCCTCATAGCGGCTGACGTGGCCGACCATGGCCCGTACGGCCTGTTCCCCTATCACGGACCCTATGTTCTCACGCTCACTCTCCAGAATCCGTTGTGCACTGTGAACGTGCTCGAGCGCGTCCTCCAGGTTGGTGCGATACAAGAAATAGTTCTTCTCGAAACGGCGCGCCTGCTGGATCTCGAAGCTGTAGCTGTCCACCGCCTCGGTGAAGTACAGTTTGTTCTTGATCTGGGATACGGTCACCACTGATATGACCGCGAGGCCCAGGCTGAGAACGAACCATACCAGAAAGCCCACACTGAGGCGCCTGCGAATAGACAGCTTCGGGCGGTCCCGCAGGGCGCGCTGCGCCTTCTCGCCGATCGCCTGCAGTGGCGAGCGCGTATCTCCGGAAGGGGGTACTACAGAACCGTACATCAGATCACTCCGCCGGCCTGCCGTTGGCGAGGACGCAGACGCGCCGCCGCCGCGGCAAAGCGTAGAACTACATGATCCCCTTGTGTCCCAGCGACAGAGCCGCTTTGTTGATCACGGCGCGCAGGTCCTTGGGCTTGAAGGGCTTCGCTATGAAGTCGAATGCGCCTTTGACCAGGGCCTCCCTGGCGACCTCCACCGTCGCATATCCCGTGATCAGTATGACCCTGGTGCGATCGCACCTGGACATGATGTGTTCCAGCACCTGGATACCGTCTACGTCCTCCATCCGCAGGTCCGTGACGACGATATCGAATTCCTTCTCCTCCAGTCGTGCCAGTGCCTCGGTGGGATCGACGAACACCTCGACCTCGAATCCATGCTTGGTCAAGGCCGGTTCCAGCCGTTTTCCCACGATCGGCTCGTCATCCAGAATCATGACGTGGACCTTCTCGTCCATGGGGGCTCTCTTCCCTTCGCTTTCCTGTGACATGGCCGCGGCTTCCCTCTCCTCTCCTCTTCTCTCGGACCTTACGACCAGGATCTTGTCCAGAGCCAGTTTCGTCTTCCTGACCACATCGAGGCCGGTGAGCTTGAAGCCCATATCCGGTTCCCCGGCCTCGGCAAACGATATCCTGACCATCCAATCATCGATTGTCGTCTTCTTGTCACCCTTTTCCTTGTCGTCTCTCTTCTCACCCATGAGTAGTACCCCTCTCTCCTGAGTGTCGCTGTCCCGGCTCGCCGCGCATACTCCGCTTGAAGCGCATCAGCATCACTACTCTGGCTGCCCGTAACTCTAGGCGGTGACCGTCTCCGGTTTCAACTCGATGAGAGTCGCCTGGATCCGCCTCCTCTGCCGATACGCCTTCACAACATTGTAGAGAATGACGACCGTGCCCGAGATCCCGGCCAGGAACAGAACGGCCTTGCTCGCCTGGTTGAAGTACGTGTCCCAGTCGGGATTCGTGCTGATCCATTCCAGCTGCCGCAGGTATATCGGGACCGCGATCGCCCGACTCAGTACGCACAACAGGATCACCACCCCCGTAACCACCCTTATCATGACCTCTTTTACCACCTTCACGCCATAGGCACCTATAAAGATCCCAAGCAGCGAGCCGAGGTAAAGCAACACGGTAAGCCGTATGTCCACGAAACCTTGGAATGCGTAGTTCACCGCCCCCCATGCGCCCATGAACTGCGCCAGGTAGAGCTCCGAGCCGGCTGCGACCGCTGTCGGGACGCCGAACAGGTAGATCATCGCAGGCACGCCGATGAATCCGCCCACCCCGATCGTACCGGCCAGGTATCCGGTGGCCAAACCCGCCGCCATAACGACCCACAGCGATACCGTCACGTCGGCTACTTTGAAACGTATGTAGGGAGGAAGATGTAGTCGCGACAGGAAATTCGTGATCCTCATGGAGGGCGCACCATCTCCCTCGCGCCGCCTCAATGCGTCACGCAGCATGGAGATGGCCACAACCGACAGGATGAGAATGAACACCATGCTGATGTACAGGTTCGAGGCCCCCGAACCGCCGGCCCCGTGGTCCCCCTGCGCCCCCTCGAACAAAGCGCTGTTGATCCACACCGCTAGGCGTATGCCGACCAAAGCTGTGGCCACCATGAATACCGACAGGCGCTTGTCTACGTTTCCGTACTCACCGTGCCTCCGGCTCCCCATCATGGCTTTGCCGAACTTGTGGGCGATGTTGCTCCCGACGGCCACCACTCCCGGCACACCAAGGTTCATCATCCCCGGCGTCATGAAGAACGCCCCTCCGCTTCCGATGAACCCGCTGAGTGTGCCTCCGATGAACCCCAGCAACACCACCTGGAGTGCGGTGGCCAGGTCTAAGTGCACAAACTGTCCGAAGAGCAGATCTTGCATCGCGGCAATCGCTCCTGTGTATTGTCTACTCCATCTTGATCCACTTCAAAATCGCGCTGGTCACGCTCCCGTACGCGTAAGCGACGATGGGAATTGTCAGAAAGACCGCGGCGGATACGACGATCTTCGACATCCAGCCATACCTCGCCAACAAGGTGCCCTCTATCGCGTCCGCATACCACCCCGAGTTCGACAGGAATTCCAGTACGAGATCCTGGTTGGTGAACAGCAGATAATAGATGCCGAAGGTCAAACCGATGAAAACCGCCGTGCGGACCACATCCCGCTTTCCAAGCAGGTATTGACTCTTCAATTCATCGGCGGTCACTACAGGCGCTTTGATGCGGTCGCTCAAGAAACCGCGCAGATCACGGGTCGCGCGCAGCTTGGCGGCGGCACCCTTCGACAAAAACACATCCCCGACGACTACCAGCGTGTACGGTACATGTCGCCCGAGCATCTCAACGAGCTGGTGTTGGTCACCGTACACCGCCCGGCCCCCACCTGACCGGCCAATCCGGGCAAGCTCGTCAAGCGTTGGCTTGAGGCCGCCGTTGTCATCCGGGAGCTCGGCAGTATCATCCTCGATGCCGCCGTCGTAGGCGTCCCGGCTCCCGCTCACCACCTCGCTCATCGATTCGGCGAGCAACCCGGGCTGTGCCGCCGTGTACTCTGCTTCGGGGGCCAGCCGCATGAGCTCGACCGCCGCGTTCCACTTCGTGGCTATCTCGACCACCTTGTCGTAAGTCTCCGAGTGCGGCTGATACTCCTGTTGGATCCACAGGATGTTGGTCATAGCCATCGTGATTCTCGCCTCGCTGATACCCGGCACCGGTCGCAGCACATCGGGTATGAACTCAGCGAGCTTGGCATCCTGCGGTACGTAGCTAACGGTCACGACTCCCGAGTCCGCCCGTACCTTAAAGGTGGCCCCGCAGGTCCGATCGTCTCTCGCCAGCGCCAGTCGCGCCTTGGCCCCGAGGCGTAGGTCGAGCATGGTCTTCTTCGAGGCCGGGGTCATCTGGAAGTCGGGCAGCTGAGCTATGCCCACCAACGCGCTGGCAGCGTTCTCCAAGCTCATCTGCTCGAGATTCACGATGATGTCGTAGTTGACCACCTCCTCTGCCGATACGCCGTACATCGACTTCGTCCAGCGTCGCCTGTCCTCATCCACATCCTCGACATACTTGCGAGCCTTACTCCGTTCCAGACCCATCTTGTTCATCACAGCCTGGATTCTGTGTTCCTGGTCAGAGACGACGCGAGCTCTCAGGACGTGGCTGACGCCGGGGAGAAGCAGATGGCCCGTGCGACCATGGTACACGAGCTTGCCCTCCATGGCACGGTCGCACAGATACGCCGTACAAAAGGCCAGATAGTGCTCCCGCTCGATAGCCAGACGCTCGCCGAAGGCGCGAGTCTTCAGCATCGCCTCTTCCAGCTTGCCTACTCGGATGCCTTCCTTGATCGCGGCTTCGACCAATTCCTCTCTGCTCAGGCAGGAATACCCCAGCTTCTTGGCCGCCAACTCGGCAAGCTCCCTACCCCGCCCGAGCGTGCCCCTCGAAATACAAATTACCTGCATCGCACCGTTCCTCGGCTCCCAGCCTCGTCAGCCTGTCTCGTGATATCTAGGTGGCCTCGCGCCGGCGCCCGGCGTAACCCGGGCGCGGTTCGACGGCCTGCCGCCCAAGCAGCCCGCCCGCCTGCCTGTGCGGCCGGTCCTCAGACCTGCCACACCGAGGGCGTGATCCTGGTCTTGTGCCACACGACGAAGGTCATGCGTTCGAAGATGGCGCCGAACACCGCATGGGCACAAGGCACCGCACCTCCTGGCCGATATCCGGGCGGCCTCGACTACCTGAGTTTGCTCACCGAGGATTGACCTCGAGTGCTCGTTCGATATGCTTCTCATGCTTCACGGCAACCCTCAGCGCTGTGGAGGTTGGACAGAAGACGAACATCAAACGGGACCACGACAGTGCCGCTCAAGAGCAAGCTGCGCGAACTGCTGGCAGAGGGAAGTTTCGAGGAGATCGCCGAGATGGCCGCGGAAAGGCGGCGCGTTCTGGGCAGCCTGGTAGCGCTAACCTACGACTCGGATCCCCAGATCGGCTGGCGAGCCGTCGAGGCCCTGGGACTGGCCGCCCGGCGTGTCGCTGACGACGATCCCGAGCACGTCCGCGAATACCTGCGCCGCCTCTACTGGCTGATCAGTGAGGAGTCGGGCGGAATCTGCTGGCATGCCCCGGCGGCGATGGCGGAGATCATACGTCACAAACCGAGCCTGTTCCCCGACTACGTCCCGATCGTCGTCTTCCTCATCCTGTATCTCGCCGAGGAAGACTTAGACCATTTCATGACCGATGTCTTGTGGGCCATTGGACGACTCGGCCCTATCGCCAGCGACCACATCGAGGAGGTCCACCCTGCGATCGTGTCGGCACTGGACGATCCCGACCCCCAGGTCCGCGGCACCGCTGTCTGGTGTCTGAGTCGAGTAGGCAGCTCGATGGCCGTGGAAGCCCGCTCGGACTTGCTCGCCGACGAGGGACCGGTCGCTCTCTACGAAGACGGGTCGCTCGAGCACACGAGCGTGGCCATGCTGGTCCGCCGCGTGCTGCAGGAGACCGACGTCAACTCCTCGTAAGGCCGCCGCGCACGATCGCGTCGATCAACCCCGCCGTAGAATACGGCGACGCTTCCGCCGCCGGCTCGTACCCCAATTCGCGCAGCGTCGCCGACGTCAGCGGCCCGATGCTCGCCAGACGAGCCTCACGCAGCGCTGCGCCATAGAGTCGAACCAGTGCACGCGCGATCGCGGAACTCGTCACCGTCACCCAGTCGATCTCGCCCGATTTCAACGCCGCGACCACGCTCGGATCCGGCTCCTCGACGTCGACGCTGCCGTAGACGACGATCTGATCCACCCGCGCGCCCGACCGCTCCAGCTCCTCGGCCAACACCTGGCGACCCCGATTCGTACGGGCCAGCAGGAACCGGCGGCCACCCGCTTCGGCCACTAAGGCCCGGGCCAACGACTCGGCAACGAACTCCTCCGGCACCAGGTCGGCTCGCAGGCTGTAGCGGGCCAGCCGCTCCGCGGTCCCCGAACCCATTGCCGCGAGCTTCACACCACCCAGCCGACGCACATCACCACCGCGATCAGCCAGCCGCCGCAGCAGGTAGTCCACACCGTTCCCGCTCGAGAACACCAGCCAATCGTACTCGCCCAGCCGCTCCAGTGCCGCGTCGACCGGGGCCCAGTCCGGTGGATCGATCACACGAATCGTCGGCCGCGTCATCACTTCCGCGCCCAGCTCGACCAGCCCATCGCGCAGCGGCTCGGCCGTGCCCGGCGATCCGGTCACCAGGACGCGCGCGCTGATCAGCGGGCGGGCGGCGAACCAGGAGACCGCCGGCGCGCGATCGACCACCGAGCCGACCACGAAGACGGCCGGTGGCGTAATCTGCTGCCGCTCAATAACTTCCGGGACCGCCCCCAGCGTGCAGCGCACCAGCTGCTGCTGCGCCCGCGAGCACCAGCGCACGATCGCCACCGGCGTATCCACCGCCTTGCCCTGCTCGATCAGGGCACCGCTCCATTCGCCAGCCTGCCGCACACCCATGTAGTAGATGAGCGTGCCAGGAAAATCGGCCAGGCCACAATCCAGGTGGGACTCGTGCTTCGCGTCGCGCTCGCGGCCGGTGATCAAGGCAACGGCAGACGCTTCCTCGTGGTGTGTGATGGGGATCTCACAGTAGGCGGCAACGGCGAGCCCGGCGGTGATTCCAGGAACGATCTCGAAGGGAACGCCCGCCGCGCGCAGCGCCTCCTGCTCATCGGCGCCGCGGCCGAAGATAGATGGATCTCCACCTTTCAGCCGCACGACCGTGCGACCCTTGCGGGCTTCCTCGAGCATCCGCGCGGTGATCTCTTTGGGGGAGAGCGCTCGCCCATGCTTGTGGTGACCCAGGCCGACCAACTCCGCCGAGGGCGGCGCATGCTCGACGATAGCCGGGTTGACCAGGTAGTCGTACAACACGACATCGGCCTGCCTCAGGCACTCGACGCCGCGTAGCGTGATCAGACCGGCATCGCCGGGCCCGGCCCCGACTAGATAGACCTTTCCCACAGTTGCGCTCGGTTCAGGCGTCATGCGTTCACCTCGGGCTCCTCCGCGGCAATCCTGGCGAGCATCTCCCGGAAGAACCGGTGCTGGCCTACGGCAGGTAGCAGCTCGACGCCCACAGTCCGCTGCGCGCGACTCACCCGCTCCACCCCAGGACGAATGTCCCGGTCCACGTGCCCCTCGTTGGCCAGGAACAGCGGTAGCACTCGCACGCGCGCCACTCCCCGCTGCGCCGCCTCGGCCACCACGTCGTCGAGCGTCGGCGGTGTATGGTCCATGTAGGCGAGCCGCACCCTGTCCGGGCCCAGCTCGGCCTGCAGCGATTCGATCATCCTCTCGACCGAGGCCCGCCAGTCCGGGTCACGACTTCCGTGCGCAACGAGAATCAGCATAACACCTCTCGGCTCGACCGGCTGCACCCTAATCGTGTCAGCCGGCGCTCTTCAAGCCAGTCAAGCTATCTCTTAGGGCAAACCGGCGGAACTTCAAGAGGATGAGGCCTCTCGAATAAGGTGGTAGGCGATCTCCGACAGCCCCAAGGAGATGTGCTCGTTGCGGACCAGGACGTCCGGCGGGACCGTCACCTGCGTAGGCGTGAAGTTCCAGATCGCCTTCACCCCGGCCGAGACTACGCGATCCACCAGCTCCTGAGACACATCGGCGGGGGTCGTCAGGATGGCAAGGCGGATGCCGTGCCTGCGGATGAATGGCTTCAACGACCTCATCGATTGTACGGTGCGGCCCGCAACCTTGCCGCCGATCTTCCGCGGGTCGTTGTCGAATACCGCCACGATCTCGAGGCCGTACCGGGCGAAGTTCTCGTACGCCATCAGCGCGCTGCCCAGATGGCCCGCCCCGATCAACACACCCTCGTACGTCCGGTCGAAGCCCAGCACGTGCCGGATTCCCCGGCACACCTCGCACACCTCGAACCCGACCCGCCCCATCCCCAGCAGCCCGATCGCCCCGAAATCCTTGCGGACCTGCGTCGGGTCGACATCCAGCGCCTCGGCGATCTGGGCGCTCGTTACCGTCTTGAGCGGCTTCCTGAACGACGATTCGGTCAGCCAGCGGTAGTAACGCATCAACCGCTCCAGGACCACCCTCCTAAGTCGTTCCAAATCCCCCCCTTAGAAGCTCAAATCGCCGCCCGGGCAGCTTGTGAGATTTTTTTCACGTTTAGCCCTGCTACCCATTCTAGCGCCCCAGCAGGCCCAGTCAAGACCTAGTGAGATTTTTTTCACGATTGGCCCCCACCCACCGCCCCCACCCACCGCCGCAGGCCTACCAAATCTCCCACGAACCCGCTATGTTTGCCCTCGCCAAGACGACAGGCAGATCCGGGGCGGCAAAGCAGCTCAGCGAACCGGCGCGAAGCGCCGCGCCGTGGGGGCTGGTTCCGGAACCTACGGTCTGGCAAGGAGTTATGAGCCGGGCTCGGATGGCGGAATTGGCAGACGCGCAGGATTCAGGATCCTGTGGGAGCGATCCCGTGGGGGTTCGAATCCCCCTCCGAGCATTCGCAGTCTCGCCCACGTGCTGGAATTGGTAGACAGGCCAGCTTGAGGGGCTGGTGCCCTACGGGGCGTACAGGTTCGAGTCCTGTCGTGGGCATTCTGGGCCGTGCGGCCGCGGACACCGGGCAGGGGCAGGAAACTACCCGGGTCGCGGCCGTGTCCGTCCAGGGGTCCCGTAGCCTGGAGGGAGGGCGATGCCGACCCGCTATGACATGTTCCTGGCGCTGATCGTGGTGCTGGGCGCGGCGTGCTCCACGGCGCCGGGGCCCGTCCCCGTGGTCGCCGACCAGGCCGGGCTCATCCGGATCGCCGGCGAGTGGTACGGCACGTACGACAGCCCACTGGTCGACCGGCACGGCACGATCATCTTCGTGCTGGAGGCCGGGCGGGACACGGCCCGCGGCGATGTCACGATGATCCCACGTGGCTGGACCCGACCCCTGGGCCCGATCGACCACCCGGCGGCCGCCGCCCATGAGGCCCCCATCCCCGAGGTGCTGCGGATCCGCTTCGTGCGGGTCGAGTACGGGGTGGTGAGCGGCACGCTGCAGCCCTACAAGGACCCCGACTGCGGCTGCCCCGTCTATACGACCTTCACCGGCCGCCTGCTTGGGGACGTCATCGAGGGCACGTTCACCGCGCGGCCCGGCCACGGCGGAGCCTACGAAGGCACCTGGCGAGTCCAACGCAGGAAGGAGGGCGGCTAGACAGCAGCCAGCGGTTCCCATCCCGGGCCGCTTCTGTTAGAATCCCCGATACGCGCCCGTAGCTCAATTGGATAGAGCGTCTGACTACGGATCAGAAGGTTCCGGGTTCGAGTCCTGGCGGGCGCGCTTCCCTCTGTGGCTTTCCTATCAGCCTCGCGCAAACCGCAAGTCGTGGCTGCGGCGACTGGCGAGGAGAGTCAGTCAGCCGGCGCCCGGCCCCGCCGAATCGTCCAATGGCCCACTTACGGAGATGAGTTTCTCCTAACGTAGGTCAAATCGAACGTCCCTCCGCCACGGGATCCCCGTGGTAGTCTTTTCTCGCCGCTATGCACTTGCAGCTCACCTTCTGCTGTAATCAGAAACGTGCCCCCGCACAATCTGGCGCTTCTGCCTCTCGCCAGCTCGTAGCAATGCCACGTGTAGACGGGTGCTCGACCTTCGCCATGCCGAAGCGCCATGAAGATCTCGCCTCCAGGAATGTCTAGGCCCACGTATTCGTAGCCCTCGAATCTAGTATCGCGGACGATAACGAACTCGTGACCTGTCCTTCTGCCGCGCCATATTCCTTCAATTGGATCCACCTCTCCGCCGCGCTCCGCGAAGTGGCGCTCGAAGTTGGCAAGGCTAGGGGCGAACTCGGTCCAGAAGCGCTGCCCGCTCGAAACGCACGCACAAACCATCAAGGCGCCAAGCAGCACCGTACAATAAGAACGGATCTCTGTCCCTGGACCGTTAACGACTGCATGCTCCTTTCCGCTCTACGGCGATCGAGCGGCCACTACTCGTGGTGGCCGGCGACCGGGCCCGCCGACCCCTCCTCCAACTCCTTGACCAGCCCGGCGTAGCGGCGCTCGATCTTGAAGCCGTAGGCGTAGAAGTATTCCGGCCGGAAGAACCCCGTGGTTACCGTCTTCGCACCGGCGTCGCGCAACCGGTTGAAGAACTGTCGCATCAAACCGTCCGCCACGCCTCTGCCGCGATAGGGCTCCGCCACCACGATCTTCTCCAGGTGCGCACTGCTCGCCCCATCCTCGACGGTGTAGTAGATGCCGCCGATGATCTGCTCCCGATCGTTGATCGCAACCAGGTAACGGTGCTCGGGGCCGAACCGCACATCCAGCTTCGCGGCGAGGAACAGCCGGTGCAGCCGCTCGACCTCCTTCGGCAGCAGCGCGTGACGGACCCGAAACGGGTTCCCATCGGCGTCCTCGAGGCTGACGACGATCTCGCTCTGATACGCGCCCCCCAACTCGCTGCTCACGAAGTCGACCGTGTCCTCGGGCTCGAGGTAGGCGAACGCCATGCGCGCCAGGAAGTAGTCGTCGTCAGGCTCCACCTCGAGCCGCTGACGCAGATCAGCCACGGCTCCCGATAGCTCGCCGTTTCGCATCGCACCCGAGCGTACCTTGCGTATCAGGTCGTCCAGGCCGCGGATCAGCTCGGCCGAACTGGAACGAAATACCGTCTCACGGAAGAAACGAAGCCGGGCCTCGGGGTACGACCTGGCCAGTCGATCGAGCCCGTACGTGTCGTAGAACTCCTTCAGGGTTCTGGCGCGAGCTTGCGGGGTCGCGCCCTCGTTCAGCCGCTCCCAGCGACGGTAACGCTTCGCAGCGAAGTAGAGTCGCATCGGCAGGAACCCGCGGCCGCGCACGGTCGACACATAGGCGCGCAGCGCCGCCTCCAACTCCCCCGTGGCGCCCGCTTCACCCTCCAACGCCCGTTCGTAAGCAGCCAACCCGTCCTGTTCGCCGATAACCTCCAGAACCGATGAGAAGATCACGTCCCAACCGACGAGGCCGTTCAGGCAATCGTACTCATCTTCAATAGCGGCGACGAACCGCTCCCTGAACGACTCGAGCATGGCGAGCAGACCCTGGTGCTCGCAGCGGACCGACAACGATACGATGCGCGAGCCCCGATGGTAGTCATGGGTCGGCACGATGATGTCGGTCGGACTCAGTTCCGCAATCTCGCAACGCCTGCCCGTCCGATCCCAGAAATCCACGAACGCGCCCATCGCACTCCACGCGAGGAACGGCCACAGTAGACCGAGTTGCTCACCCTCATCGGCGCGCCGCGCCAGTCGCTTCAGCTCACGGTCCAGCGTCGCACCCGGTATGAACTCCTCCGTCCACATGTCCTGCTCGGCAACGTATCCGCCGAAGTCCTCCACCACCGGCTCCCTGTCGCCCGACTCGCTGCAGAGAATCAGCCAGTTGATCTCCTGTTGCACGTCTCCCGGGGCCAGCGACTGGTTCAGGTTGGCAGCCAGCTCGTAGGAGTCGTTGCTGCGGGTCTGGACCGTGATTCGGTATACCGCCTTGCCGTGGCGCTCACCCACCAAGCGAATCCAGACACCGCCCGGTGGTATGTCGGTCAGCCGGATCACCTTGCCACCGTACAGCAGGAATATCGATCCGCTCAACAACGGTGTGTTCTTGATCGCCGACAGCAGACGCCTGCGGTCGTCCTCCCCCATCCCTTCCTCGAAGACGATCACGTCTTCCCAGCGATACTCCTGACCGGTCTCGGTATCGACGGCTATCATCATCGTCGGGCCGAGCCACTGGAACAGCCCATCGCGGAGAGCGGCGCGAGCTTGCTCGGCTCGCCTGCGCAGGCTGCGAGTGCCGGCGAAAAGATTCGCACGCACAAGGAACACTCGGATCCGGCGAAACAGGGTGGGGTGCACGGCGCCGTAGTCGGCCAGAAGGCCAATCAGTGTCGCAGCCAGGCGCTCGCTCTCCTCGTCCACCGCCGCGCCCCAACAAGCCTCCCATGCCAGGTCGGCGAACGCCTCCACCTTCGACTCGGGTAGGCTCCGCTCGCAGAGCACCGCGCTCGTCTCGGAGTCGATCAGAGCCGCGTCTCTCGTCACGAACCGCCGGACGGTGGAGCGGAAGCGCGCCGACTTCTCTACCGGCACCAGCACCTGGAAGGCGCGCCGTCTAACTTCCACCGAATCGGCCGCCGCTGCGCGCGCCAGCAGGAATCGTACGGGCTCGGCCAGCGCCCCCTCCTCGCCGCCGGCGATCACGCGCTCCAACAGGCGGACGGCGCTCAGCGCACTCGCCCCATCGGTGGTGGTCAACATCCGCGCCGCGTGATCGAGGTCGAGCAAGCTCCACTCCGCGTGGCGGCACGCCTCCTCCAGCCTCTCGCGGTCCGCCGCTTGCGGCCGCAACGGCTCGGCGCTTCCCAACCATTCGATCGTCTCGGCAGAGCGGCCCGGCCGTTGCCTGTCGTCGAGCTCCAACGGCACGAAGGCGAACAACTCGGCGTTGCCCAGCCACAGCCGCGGCGTGGCCATAAGGGAGCCGAGATCGAGCGCCTTCCCCTCATAGCCGTAGAGGCACGATCCTACCCGCACTCTGTCTTCAGCCAGCCGCCGCACGGTCAGGCTTGTCCCGAGCGACGGGAACGCCAGCCTCTCGCCCTCGACGGTCACGTCCTGTGCCGTGAGCCCCACCGTCTGGAACAGCCAATTGGGAACCGTGAGGTTGACCGTGCCGACCTCGAGAGAGGCCCGGCGGTAGAGCGTCTCGACGACCTCGGCGAAGTTCTCGACGACGACTTTGCGGCGCGGCGTGCCTTTCGGCGTCAGCTCATCCCGCTCAGGATCGAGATCGCGATCGATGATCGCGAAATCGACGATGCGCTCGAAGGGCGCCACGAACTTGTTGACCGACACGACCAGCGAACGGAAATGCGCCCGCACTTCCGCTGCAGGTAACGATGAGAAGTCGAGCTCCTCGTAGTCCGGGTTCGGATAGATGAGCAGGGTATTGTACTCTTTGTGGTCTCCGACCAGGAATGCGCGACCGACCGACGCGAACTCGCGAAACAGGTTCTCGATCCGCTGTGGCGCAATCGTCTGGCCTTTGGCGTTCTTGTAGATCTCCTTCTTGCGGTCGACGAGCCGGATGTGTCCCTCGCCGTCCATCCTCATTAAGTCACCGGTGTGCAGCCAGCCGTGCTCGTCGAACGACGGCCGGCCGTCCGGCGGATCGAGATACCCCATCATCACGTACGGTCCCCGGATCAACAACTCGCCGTCCTCGCCGAGCTTCAGCTCGATTCCCGGGAGCGCGACCCCCAGCGAGTTGTCACGGTACTGGAAGGGCGGCGTCATCGTGATGCCGCCCGTCGCTTCGCTCATCCCGAAGCCACTCAGCAGCTGGATCCCGCGCTTGTGAAAGAACCGGAATATCTCGCTGTCCAGATGGCCGGCTGCAGAGAGACCCCACCTCAGCCGGCCACCCGTCACCTCGAGCGTCACCGCCTGGAGCTCCTCCTCCGGCCCGTGAAGAGGGTCGACCCGCCTGCCGATCACCTCATACAGCTGGATCCACTTCCTGGGAACGCTGATGAAGACGGTGGGCCGGTAGCGGGCCATGCCGTCGACCAGAGCCTCGACCGATGGATCGCCCAAGAAGCAATACTTCGCGCCCCAGAACACACACCCCAGCATCTCCAAGTAGCGGCCGAAAGTATGGAACAGCGGCAGGTAGCAAAGGAAGACGTCACCATCACCGAGCTCGGGCAGCGCCAGCGCCCGCGCGAACCGCTTGAACACCAGGTTGCGGTGCGAGTACTGCACACCCTTCGGCATGCCGGTCGTGCCCGACGTGTACATTATGGTCGCGCGATCACCGATTCGAACCGCAGCGGACCTCTCCCGGATCACTGACGCGGGTACCTCGCTCGCCCGCTCCTCAACCTCACGTAGTGTCGTCACCCGCCCGGCGCTTCCGTCCGAAGGCTCCATGCTGATCACGTGCTCGAGGTCCGGCAGCGAGCCCTTGTTCTTCTCGACCTTGTCCAGCTGCTCGCGACCCGAGCAGACAACCGCTCCCACCTTCGCGTGCCGCAGGATGTAGCCCACATCGGCGTCCGTCGCGTTCGCCGGAATCATCACGTTCTCGAGGCCCGATGTGAGGCAGGCCAGATCGACCAGCGCCATCTCGATCCGGTTTTCCGACAGAATCGCGATCCGTGCCGCCGCCTCGGGATGGTAGAGTGCGGTGAGCCCACGGGCCAACGCCTCGACCCGCGCGGCGACCTCGTCCCAGGTGAGACTCGCGCCGCCACCGGGCGTCGGGACCTCGAACAGAACCTTCGTCGCGTAGGCCGCCGCCCGCTGCCGGAACAGCTCACCCACCGTCAGGTGCGACGCCTCAACCGCTGACAGGATCCTCTCTGCCCACAGTCCGGTCGACCCGGCGCCAGCGACCCGCCGCAAGAATGCCGGACGCCGCAGCACGTCGAGGGCCTGCCACGTCAGTTCCCGGGTACCGGGGTCGAGCGGTTCGCCAGCCTCCGCCAGACGCTCCACGCACCGCCCCAGGGTACCGGCGATGCTCTCCGGGTCCAGCGCCCCGAGAATCGAATCGCGCTCGCCAGACCCGCGGATCAGCTCGACCGCCTCGCGATCCACGTCGATCGCGCCCGGATCGTTCGGGCCGCGGCGGCTCGCCTCGTCCAACGCGGCCTCGACCCGGGCCAGCACATCAGATTGCAGCACCTCTTCCCCAGCCATCTCGAGCCAATCCTACTCTCACGGGGTTACGGTCACAATGAGGCACCGGACGCTCGCCCCCGAGGCGGCGGCGCGACGAAATGAGCGGGCCCGGCGCACAGGCGCCGGGCCCTCGCTGTGGGGGCGGCCGTCTTGACGGCCTGGGTGTTGGGGCTGGAAGACGCGGTTAGCGTCTTCGGTGGAAGTACGCACCCGACATGGAACCACGCTATCGAACCCCTATCATGCCCCTCTCTCGCCGGCTATCAGGTAAGGTCCGGACCGATCAGTCACCGATCACCCGGCGATCAGGTAGACGCACGACCCGATCAGGCTGCCAGCATCGCGACCGCGGACCGTGGTCTTACCAGACCCCTGGGATCAGCCGATAGCGTACTCGCTGTGCGTAATCCTCGTACCCGTCCAGCTCGTTGCGCAGCATCCTGTCCTCGAGGGCGGTGCGCACCACCATCAGCGCCGCCAGTATCGCGGCCGGGACGAAGCCCCAGAGTGAACCGAGGGCCACGGTCAGCCCCAACATCAGCAGGTACCAACCCACATAACCCGGGTGGCGCACGTAACGGTAGGGGCCGCCGGTAGCGACGTAGTGGCCGCGCTCCCTTTGGATGCTGACCACCTTCGAGAAGAACTTGTTCTCCGCCATCGCCCACAGGAAGATCAGGTCGCCCACTACCACTAGCGCCAACCCCGAGACCTGGATCCACGGCGCGAACGGCGGCGACCACCCGTAACGCTCGTCAAATCCGCCCAGCAGCACGACCGCCAGCGCGAACGGCGCCATCCCGCCGGTCACAATCCTGTCCCACCTTCTGGTGCCGCTCCCACCACGCATCCGCTCCCAGATCAGATCCGGATTCTTCACCAGCAGGACCGCCATGTTGATACAGACCAGGACGACCATTACCCCGATCAGAGCCCAGCCCATCAGCCAATCCCAGCGCCCGGCCGGCAGAAAGAACATCAGCGCCAGCAGCGGAACCGAGACGACGATCCGAATCGCGCCCTCGACGATCAGGACCCTTATGCCCGGTCGATCGTGGCTCAATGGCCGAGCTCCGAATCACGTAGCTAATGGCCGACCGGACCGCCGCGGTGGCCTGGCACGCCGGCTGGCGCAGAATTTGGCAGTCGACTGCAGTTTAGTACTTGGCGTGGACATCCGGGAGTGGCGCCCGCCACCGGCTAGGCAAACACGCCGTGCAGGGCAGCCGATGGTCTCACATCTCCTCGAACAGTTCCTCGATCAACGGATGAACGTCTACGATCTTCACTCCGTCACTTATCAACCGCCTCAGCACTCCCACGGCCTGGGGGCCGACCAGGCAAACATCGGTGAAGTCTAGGATTACCGCTCGACCCTGCCCGCGGTACTTCGAACACTCCTCCTCGAGCACCGAGGACCAGCTGCCGATGACTTGACCCTCGACCTTCAACCTGACGAGCGCCGCGTCCTCGAAGACCTTGGTAATCCAGATTCCCATCGCTGCCCCTCGCGACTCTACTCCCTCCCGCCGCTACACACCCACCGCGAGCCGCCGCTCCTCTCTCGGCTCTATGTATCCCTCCTCTACTGCGTAGTCGTGTAGCTGCCGCTGCAATATCTGCCGGGCCCGGAATAGCCGCGATTTGACCGTGCCTAGCGGCAATCCCAATACCTTCGCGACTTCCTCGTAGCTCAAGCCCTCGACGTCGCTCAGTAACAGCGTCGATCGATACACCTCCGGCAGCTCGGCGATACAAGCCAAAACCCCCTCATCGATCTGCCCATCAAGGAAACGAGACTCGGGATCCTTGCCCTCCATCGGCTCGACAAAGGTGATTTCCTCAACATCGCTCAGATCCACCGTCTGATCATGACGCCGCTTACGCCGGTAATCACTGATGAACACGTTCCGCAGTATCGTGAACAGCCAGGCCCGCGCGTTCGTCCCGCTCCGAAACCTGTGCCACGACCGGAACGCTCTCAGCATCGTCTCCTGCACGAGATCCTCCGCCTGCACCGGGTCCCCGGACAGCATCAGCGCGAATCTGTACAACGCATCGAGGTGAGGCAGTGCCTCGACCTCGAACGTCTTCCCTCTCGTCTCCGCTATGGCTGTCGCCGTCGCGTACATATTTAGGCCACCCCTTCGGGCTGTTTCCATTGCCGGCCGACCGGCCGCCTGCCTTCCTGAGCCGGTCAAAGGCCCGCGCCACCCCGCCACGGGCCGAAATCGAACTCCCATTCCTTAAGGAAGTTTCGGGCCAGACGAAGCGCCCACCGACTGGACACTCTAACTCATTGCTATCATGAAAGTTTCAAGGACCAGCCCCAGTCCCTACGCCCACTCCGGCCGGCTCTCGGCTCCAATATATTGGAGGGTCTACGCTATTTTGGAGAACCCCTCACCGCGGGCGCTCGATGCCCAGCTTCTTCATCCGGGCTTCGAGGGTGGTGGGCTTGAGGTCGAGGAGGGCGGCGGCGCCGGCGGCGCCTCTGACGCGCCAGCCGGTGGCCTCGAGGACGCGCGTGATGTGGTCGCGCTCCAGCTCTTCGAGGGTGGGGATACGGGACGCCCCGGCGGTAGGCGAGTGAGTGAGCCAGTCGCCGAGCTCGAGTTCGGCGCCGGTCGTCAGGATCACGGCGCGCTCGATCACGTTCTCCAGCTCCCTCACGTTGCCGGGCCAATCGTAGGCCATGAGCGAGTTCATGGCGGCTTGCGGGATCGACTCGATGTTCTTGCCCAGCTTGACGCTGTACTTCATGACGAGGTGTCTGACCAGCAACGGGATGTCCTTCTTGCGCTCGCGCAGGGCGGGCACCGCGATCGGGAAGACGTTCAGGCGGTAGAACAGATCAGATCGGAAAGTCCCCTGCTCGATGGCATCCGACAGGTCCCGGTTGGTGGCTGCGATTATCCGGACGTCGGTCTTTCGGGTCTGCGAGTCACCCAGCCGTTCGAACTCGCCTTCCTGGAGCACCCTGAGCAGCTTGTTCTGGAGGTCGAGGGGGATATCACCGATCTCATCGAGGAAGATCGTCCCGCCGTTCGCCAGCTCGAACCGTCCGATCTTGCGGGTCGTTGCACCGGTGAACGCCCCTTTCTCGTGTCCGAACAGTTCGCTCTCGATGAGCCCGGCTGGCAGAGCGGCGCAGTTCACCTTGACCAGGACTTTCTCCTTCCGGCGGCTGGCGCTGTGGATGGCGCGCGCCACGAGCTCTTTGCCCGTACCTGTCTCGCCGGTGATCAGCACCGTCGAGTCGGTGCCGGCCACCTTCTCGATGGCCTCGTAGACCGACTTCATCGGCGCTGTAGTACCGACGATCTCCCCATAGCCCTGGATCGTCTCCAGCTCCTGCTGCAGATAGACCATCTCCTCGTGCAGCCGCTCGAGCTCGGCCTCCGAGCGCATCCGGTCGTTGATGTCCCGCAGGATTATGGCGTAGAGCCGCTGCTCGCCGACCTCCACCAGTGACACGGTCGCCTCCACCGGAACGCTCCCGCCGTCCGCCCGCAGCGCGGTCAGCCCCTCGGGCGACCACAAGTAGCAGTAGCGGCTCTCCGCACGCTGCACCGCCCTCACACACTGATCGAGCACCGCCCTCGAATCGACGCAGAGGAAATCACGGAACGAGCTGCCGAGAGCATCGCCGGACGGGCAGTTGAAGACCCGCTCCGCCGCCTGGTTGAACATCGTGATACGAAGCTCCGAATCGACGATCACGATCGCATCCATCGCCGACCTGAAGATCGCGGCGAATCGCTCCTCGCTCGCCCGCAGCGCCGCCTCCGCTTCTTTCCGCTCGCTGATGTCATGGGCGAGCGCGACCCAGACCTTACGGCCGGCCTCCTCCAGAAGCCCGATCCGCACCTCAACCGGAAAGCTCGTCCCGTCCTTCCGTACGTGGCGCGCTTCGACCGACAACGCCTCGCCAGGCCCGAGTTGCCCCAGTACCTCGCTCACTTCCTCCGCCGTACGGTCCGCAAACTCGGAAACGCCCATGCCGAGCAGCTCGCTGCGAGTGTAACCCAAGCTCTCGCAGGCTCGCCGATTCACGTCCTGCACGCGCCCCTCAGCATCGATCACGAAGAAGGCCGCAGCCGCATGCTCGACCAGCGTGCGAAAACGCGCCTCACTCCGCTGCAGCGCCGCCTCCGCCCGCTTGCGGTCAGTGATGTCCAGCAGGAACGCGATCGTATAGTCGATCCTCCCTCCCGCCTCCCGCTCCGCGATCGCCGCGAGCAGCAGGTCCAGCACCTCACCGCTCTTCTTCACAAACTGGACTTCAACATCTCTCGCAAACCCGGTCTCCCGGAATGCCGGGAAGTGCTGCTCCCGCGCCTCCCGCCGCGACGACTCGGTCATGAAGTCCGTGACCTTCCGCCCCAACACCTCGTCCCGTTCGTAGCCCAGTACCCGCAGCCAGTGCTCGTTGACGCTGACCAGCTCCCAATGCTCGTTCAGAGAATGAATCATCACCGGCGAACTCTCGAAGAACATCCGGTACAGCCGCTCGCTCCGACGCAATACGTCCTCGATGCGAGCCTGCCTGCGGTAGTCGCCTCCCATCGCGCTCGATACCGTGCTCACATGCTCCCGCTCTTCCGGCCTATGCTCCCGGGCCATCATCTTTCGCCTCTCGGTAACTCCCCCTCGGCCACCCCTCCCAGCGACGCGAGAACCCGGTTCCGCAGCCCTCGCGACCACCGTCCACATCCCCCTCGCCTCCTCTCTGGATCGACCGGAAGATATCCCAGCGGCCGGGGACTTGGAACCGGGTCCGCCGAGACGGTCCCGGCGGTGCCCGCGGAGCGGCCAGAACCTGTAATGCAAACCACGTCTTTGCCGCCGCTTCCGGTGGCCCAACCCCCAAGTCCTTGTCATTCAGCCAACGAGACCTAACTTAGTACGACCCCTCCGTTGCCGTTGCCCTAACGCGGACAGTCGAGGAGGCCAATGGGAGATCAGGGCCACGGTAGTTGGCGCCGCAGCATCAACAAGTACGTAGGCTTGGTTACGGCCATCATAGGTATGGTCATCGTCCTGAGCAGCTTCCTGTTCTTGAGCAATCTCTTCGCTTGGTACGCCACGATCATGGTCGGGCTGCTGGTCGTGCTGGGTGGCTTTCTTTACGGCGCACACCCGTTCCTCACCAGCGAGCGCCGCTATTTCGCGCTCCGCGAGGAAGTTGACCGGTTCATCCTCCTCGTCCGCAAGCTCAACGCGGCGGCGATAGCGGCGGGCGGTGGTCCGGAGTTCGAGCAAGTAAAGGCGGAGATGCTGAAGTCGGTGGAGCGGATGGCTGAGCTGGCCGGCAAGGAGGGTGACGGCTCGCAGGTCGCTTCATAGGCGGCCCACCCTCTCTCCTCAACCCGCCCGTCGGGCCGACAGCTCGGGTTCCGACCACTACTATTGTGGTGGTTGCCCCAACACGGGGCTCCAGGCGAAGTTGCCCTTGCTTCAATGGCCCTACTCATCACAGTAGCTCTTTAGCGGCGCGGTCCAGGCTGCGGTAGCCGAGTGCGGCACCACGGCCGCCGACACGGAGAGAGCATGATGGATGCCCCGGAGCAGACCCGCAGGCGGCGGTTAGCTGCAGTGCTCGCCTTGGCACAGCAAGCCCGCCAGACGTTCGAACGGTTTCCATTCGCCATCCTATCGGCGATCGCCGCCGCCCTCGCGATGCACTTCGTCATCGAGTTCGATTTCGGCTATGAGCGTACGGTAGCACCACTCTGGCCCATCGTGATGACGGCGATCCTCGGCATCCCGCTCTTCTACGGTCTGCGCGTCCTGGCCGAGAGCCGCGGCTGGCCGAGCAGGCTACAGCTGGCGGTCAGGCTCGGCGGGTTGGTCGCGCTCGTGGTCTACTACCTCGTCCTACCAGTCCCGGTCAAGGGTGCGGACATCGTCAACTATTTATTGCTGCTCGCCGCCGTCGTGCTGGCGACCTCGTTCCTGCCCTTCCTCGGCCGCGCCGCTGAAGAGAACGGGTTCTGGCAGTACAACAAGGTCATGTTCCTGAGGCTCATCAATGCGGTCCTCTATTCGGCCGTCTTCTACGTCGGCTCTGCCCTAGCACTTCTGGCCTGCGACGCGCTACTCGGCTTCGACATCGAGCCTCGAACCTATAGCCAGCTCTGGTACTGGATCATCCTGATCTACAGCAGCTGGTTCTTCTTGGCGGGCATCCCGCGCGACATCAGGGGTCTGCAGCATGTGACCGACTACCCGGCGGCGCTACGTATCTTCGCCCAGTACGTGCTCATCCCGCTGGTCGTCGTGTACATGATCATCCTCTACGCGTACATGGCGAAGATCATCGTTCAGTGGGATCTACCCAAGGGCTGGGTCGGTTATCCGGTGATCGGGGTGTCGCTGGCCGGCATGCTCGCGCTGCTCCTCGTGCATCCGATCCGCAACAATCCGGAGAGCAAGTGGGTCGTCCCCTACGCGAAGTTCTTCTACTGGGCCTTCTACCCGCTGATCGTTCTGCTCTCCATCGCGATAGCCACTCGGATCTCGGATTACGGAATGACCGAGAACCGCTACCTCGTGGTCGTGGCAACGGCGTGGCTTCTGGCTGTCGCCCTTTACTTCAGCTTCCGGCGCCATGCGGACATCAGGATCATACCGATCTCGTTGTGCATCGTTTCGGTGCTCGCCGCCTTCGGACCCTGGGGGGCGACCGCCGTAGCCCGACGCAGCCAGCTAGATCGCCTGCGCGAGATCCTGACCGCCGAGACGGTGATGGTCGACGGTGAGCTCGACCGGACGACGAAGGCCCTCTCCTTCACCCGCAAGAAGCAGATCAACAACATCGTCCAGTACGTCATCGGCTACCACGGCGGCGACCGGATCCGCGACTGGTACGCCGAACCCGGCCGGCTGCCCGACCAGCTGACGCCCCAGGCCGCCATGCGCGAGATGGGCGTCGGCTACATCAGCCGCCGGCATCTGCAGCCGGAAGGTTACGCCATCGACTCACCGGTCCCGAACCCGGTCCCGGTCGCCGGCTTCGACTACGTCTACAACCTCGATCGCTCCTTCTCCGACACCACCCACTGGTCCGCGATGCTCGACCCGGCAAACGAGCTCTCGATCGACGGCACCACCCTGCAGCTCGCCAGCCCGGCCGATCCGGCGAGTGCTCTGCGCGTCGACCTCGCCCCGACGCTCATCGCGGCGCGACTCAGCCAGGAGCGCGACGAAACTGTCCTCGAGACCGAGAACGAACGGTATCGGCTGCTCATGTACGTTAGCTTCGCCAGGGGGGGCGGCGAAGGCGATTCCATAACAGTGGAGAGACTGGAGGCGACGATCCTCGTCAGGGTGAAGTAGCCGCGGCTGCGGCGGCCTTCGCGGCAAGGTCGCCGCGTGCTTGCCGACGGGCCAGCACTTCTTGCCGACGGCCCAGCCAGTAGCCCACGGCGAGCCAGACCACGCAGACCGGCACCGCCAGGAAGGCGAGCGCCGACATGCCGACGCCGAACCACAACATCGCGCCGTAGAACCAGGCGCCCACCTGATCGCCGCCCCGGTACACGAAGGTGTCGATGATGTTCTTCGCCTTGTACCTCTCCTCGCGGCTGACCACCGTGTACAGGACCTCCCGCGTCGGCCGTGCCACCGCGTAGTTGCTGGCGCGGCGCAACGTCTGAAACACCACCAGCACACCGAGGAACGGCCACAGACCCAGTCCGCTGAAACCCACCACGCAAATCGCGGGCAGAATCGTCAACGTCACCGCAACGCCCAGCCACTTGATAAACCGACCCGTGAGAAACGCTTGCGTGAAGATCGCCAGAACGTTCACCGCCAGATCGATCTTGGCAAGGAACGCCGTGCGCGCCAACCGGTCGGTCATCGTCACTTCGATGATCGCCGTCTGCTGGAAGAACAGGAAGGTGGCGGCGATCGTGTAGAGCAGCATGTAGGTGCAGATGCCCAGTAGGTAGGGGGACCGCAGGACCTGCGCGAAGCCCGCCAACGCGCCTCCGCCGATCGGCTCCTCAGCCGACGCGTCGACCGCCGCCGCATAGCCGCGCCCCGGCTCCGTCTCCGGCAGACCCCCCACCCGGATCCCCGACTCCAACGGCGGCGTCCGACCGCCGGCCGTCGACCGCCTCGAGAGGGCGTGGACGCACCAGACGGCGAACTCGAGCAGCGCCACGGAGATCAGGATCAGGTAGACCGGCCCGATCAGTTCCACCAGACCTGCGGTCGTCGCCGCACCCACGATCGCTCCCAGCGTCCCGCCCATGGCCATGAACCCGAACATCCGCTTCCCCTGCTCGTTGCGGAAGATGTCGGCCATGAACGCCCAGAAGACCGAGACCACGAACAGGTTGAAGACGCTGACCCACCAGTAGAAGCTACGACCGATCCAGATCTCCGCGCTCTCCGGCGCCCACTTGAGCAGCGCGAAAAACACGAGCAGGTTGGCCGCGAAGAACCGGTAGGTGATCGACACGAACCGCTTCCGCGGCAGCTTCGATACCAGCGCGGCGAACGGCGGGTGGGCCAGCAGCATCAGGATCAGCGTGCCGGTGAACAGGAACGGCAAAGTCCGTGCCCCGCTGAACACCGCCACTTCGTCCCGGATCGGACGCAAAATGTAGTAGCTGGCGAGGACGAAGAAGTAGTAGGCGCACGATAGAACTAGCGCGCCCACCTCCTCGGACCTTACATCGACCGCCCGTTGTAGGAGCCGTGTGAGAAGCTTCGGTCTAGCTTGCGCCAACGATGCTGTGCTCGGTTATGTAGTGATCGGTGATAACTCGTGTCCTCCGGCAAGGCAGCGTCTGTTACTGACTACTGATCACTGATTACTGGTTACTGATCACTGACTACCGATTACTGATTACCACCCTCGCGCCCATGCCACGCGGCGAGTACTTCGACCTCACGCTCCGGCGCCAGTCCCGCCCGCGGATTCGCCCGCCGCTCCTCCGGCAACGTCTTCCACCAGTCGAGCGTGTCCTTGGCGGTGACGGCCAAGGGCCGATACTTGAGTCCCGCGGCGACGGCGCGCGAGTTGTCAAAAGCGCTGAATCCCTCCATGCCGTCACGCGGCGGAATCCAGGCCGGCATGTGTCCCCACGGCGAGACCTGGTGCTCGGCGAGGAAGTCCGCGTTCACCCAAGTGAAAGAGATCTCGTTGCTGACGACCGCGCGTATGCCGTAGAGCAACTCGGCCATGCTGAGCGGTGACAGCGGGCCGACCGCGCTGTAGGTGCCAAAAGCGCCCTGCTCGAGCAGATGGACCTCGAACTCGGCCAGGTCGCGGGCATCGATGTACTGCGTCGGATCCGTCGGCTCGCCCGGCGCCATCACCTCACCGCCGCGATCGATCCGTACCGGCCAGTAGGTCCAGCGGTCCGACCGGTCGCTGGGTCCGACAATGAGGTGCGGCCGAACGATGATGGCGCCGTCGGGGAAAGCGTCGCGAGTTTCCTGTTCGCACAACGCCTTGAGCGCGCCGTACGTTTCGCCGGTGACCTCCTCGATCGTCGGGTCGTCGATCGTCGCCACCGGATCCTCCTCGGTGATCCCGATCTTGCTGTTGTCGGCGTGCACCGATAGCGACGACACGAACAGATAGACATCCGCCGTGTCTTTGAGCAGTTCAGTCGTTTGCCTGACCCAGCGGGGGATCGAAGCCGAGTTGTCGATCACCGCGTCCCAATCGCGACCCCTGAGCGCTTCGATATCATCATCACGGTCGCCTATCAGTCGCTCGGTCTCTGCGATGAGCTCCTGGTGCACCGTCGGCTCAGTCTGTCCACGGTTGAAGATCGTCACCTCGTGGCCGCGGGCCCGAGCGTAGTCGATCAGATGCGGCCCGCTGATCCCGGTACCGCCCAGAATGAGGATACGCAGCGGTCTCTCCGCCTGCGGCACCTGCCGCTCCTGCGTACACGCGTCGCCCAACAGCCCGAGGCCGAGGGCGCCGCCGGCAGCCGCCGTCACCTGTAGGAACTCCCTTCTCGTTGCACTCATCGAGCCCCCTTATCTGGACCGTCCTCCATCTCCCTCTCCATCTCCCTCTCCATCGCCATCCCCATCGCCATCCCCATCGACCCCCCTCCTCGGAGGACGATGACGACGGCGATGGCGATGGCGAAAGATCAGCCAAACTAGCGACCCGCGCCGCCCCTGGCCACCCAGCTGACTGGTGAAGGCGGGATTGCGGCACGATGGCCTCGCACTAAGCTTGTCACGTCGAAACAGACGCCAGGAACAGGAGGATCCCGTGCTACGATTCGCCGCGTTCAGCGCCACACTCGCCCTCGCGTTTCCCGCGCTCGCCGCCGCCCAGGACGCCCGGGTGGATGCGGCGGTCGAGCGCTACGCCGCCGACATCATCGAGCTGCGACACCATTTCCACCAGCACCCGGAGCTCAGCAACCGCGAGTTCGAGACGGCGCGCATCGTGGCCGCCCACCTCGAGATGCTCGGCCTGGACGAGATTCGTACCGGTATCGCACACACCGGCGTCGTCGGCATCCTCGAGGGCGCGCGACCCGGACCCGTCGTCGCCGTGCGCGCCGATATGGACGCCCTGCCGGTGACCGAGGATACACCCTACCCGTTCAAATCGACCGTGCGCACGACCTATCTGGGGAAGGAGGTCGGCGTCAGCCACGCCTGCGGCCACGATGTCCATACCGCCATCCTGCTCGGCGTCGCCTCAGTGCTGGCCTCGATGCGCGATGAGTTGCCAGGGACCGTGATGTTCATCTTCCAACCTGCCGAGGAAGGGCCCCCGCCCGGCGAAGACGGCGGCGCCAGTCTCATGATCCGGCAGGGCGTCCTCGAGAACCCACAACCCTCCGCGATCTTCGCCCTGCACACCAACCCCGGCCTCGAGGTCGGCCACGTCGGGTACACCTCGGGTCCGATCTACGCCTCATCCGACCACTTCCGGATCACGATCCGCGGCCGCCAGTCGCACGGCGCCGCACCCCACCTCAGCATCGACCCCATCGTGATGGCGTCGCAGGCGGTCATCGCATTCCAGACTATCCGCTCCCGCAACCTCTCGCCCCTCGAGCCCAGCGTCCTCTCCGTCGGCATCTTCAGAAGCGGCGAGCGCTTCAATATCATTCCCGCCGACGTCTACATCGAAGGCACCGTCCGCGCCTATAACCCCGACGTGCAAGACACCGTCGAGCGGCGCATGGACGAGATCCTCGCCGGTATCACCCAGGCCGGCGGCGGCTCCTACCAGTTCACCTACTCCCGCGGCGCTCCCCCGACCATCAACGACCCCCAACTCGCCGACCGCGCAGCCGCTGTCATGACCCGCGTCCTCGGCGACGAGTACGTGCACGTCCTCGAGCCTTTCATGGCCGCCGAGGACTTCGCCTTCTTCGCCGACCTCGTGCCCGGATTCTACTTCACTCTCGGCACCACCAAGCCCGGCACCACCTCCGGCTGGAATCACGCCCCTGACTTCATGGCCGACGACACCTCTGTACCCGTCGGTATGCGGGTGATGGCCAACTTGCTCCTCGACTATCTCAGAACCCAGAGCGACACCGCCCACCGCTAGCCGCAACGCTCACCCGGCCCCTCCGGGCGCTCCAACTCGCCACTTGGGCCCCGGAGCGTGTCCAGGTGTTGTCAATATGCGTTACTTGACAGACCCTTGACATGCCCCGGCCCCGCCCTTAGCTTCCTCGACATTCACTGGACATGGCGCCCCCTGGGCGACCCGCACTACCCGCACTTCACTCGGAGGGAGCAGGAAAGATGAGAAAGAGACCATTCACTTTGGTGGCCGCCCTGCTGGGGCTGGCGCTCACCGCTACAGCTTGTGACGACGAGGACGAAGGCATGGGGCCGGATCCGATGCCCGAAGCCACGGTCTCGTTGCGTGTCGTGCACGCGTCGCCTGACGCTCCGGCGGTGGACGTCTATGCCGAAGGCCTGGAGGAGCCGCTGTTCTCGGACGTCGCCTACGGCGACGTGACCGATTACCTGATGGTGCCGGAGGGCACGTACAACATCCAGCTGCGTGGCGCCGGTGCGCTGCCGAGCAGCAACCCCGTGTACGAGACCGGCGACCTGGCGGTCTCCGAAGGTGACATGATCACTGCGATCGCCACCGGATTCCTGGGGTCGATGGATGCCGATGATGAGTTCCGGGTGCTGCCACTGTTCGAGGATTTCACTGATGCCGGGAACTCGGCTCGCGTTCGAATCGTCCATGCGTCGCCTGACGCCCCCACCGTGGCGATCGACGTAGGCAACGATGGCACGCCCGAGATCGCTGCTCTCGATCGTTTCGCCGAGACCGGGCAACCGGGTGTCGAGTTGCCCGCCGGTGCTGCTTTGCAGATCGGCATCTGGGCCGGCAATCCGCTGGCGCGTGTAACGGCTTTCACCACGCCGGCGCTTCCTGCCGGCGGCGAGCTGTTCGTGATCGCCATCGGTTCGCTGGAGTCGCTGCCGCGCGAGGAAACGGGCTTCTCGCTGCTCGCCGTCGGCAGTGATGGGGCGATCGGCCGGATCGGGCAGAACCCGGTTGTCTACGCGTTGCACGCCGGACCCGACGCGCCGGCGGTAGACATCTTCGCGGGTTCCCTGGAACTCGTGGATAATTTGTCGTTCGCCGAGCTGTCCGGCTCGATTCAGGTGCCGCCAGGCTCGTACACCTTGGACTTCTTCGGCACGACCGCAGGGTCCACGCGTCCGGGCGGCGCTGCTGCCGCGTCACTCGACACGCCCACGCTGGAGGCCGGTCAGCGCTACCTGGCCGTCGCCACAGGCTTCCTCGCCCCGGAGATGGGTGAAGAGGCCTTCCGGCTCGCCGCGTTCCGTGACGATCTGGAGCTCGTCAGCAGCACGGCGCGGGTGAGTGCGATTCATGCCTCGCCCGACGCGCCCGCTGTCGACATCGGCACGGTGAACGGCGGCTCGATCGATCTGGTCGTTTTCGAGAACGTCGCGTACCCTGAGGGCAAGCCCCAGACCGGCGCCGACGTCCCGGCCGCCGCTTTGACGCTGGGCATCGCACCGACCGGTTCGGTAAACCCGGTCGCCACCTTCGACATCGTCACCGCTTCCGGCCTGCGCGCCTTTGCAGTGGCCGTCGGGGCTCTGGCGCCCGACAACGGAGAAGAGGCTTTCCGCCTCGTGCTGGTGAACACCACGGCGGCGCCGTGGACAGCGACTCCGGTTAACCCGAACTGACGCTTTTCTACCACGGCGGGCGAGCGCGCAGTGGCGCCACCCAGGCGCCGCGCTCGCCCCGCCACTCCCCTCACAGATCTCCGTTCCGTTAGACGCCGCGACCGGGCGGCCTTGCGGCGGCACCGGCGGCCCCGCCATGCTTAGTCTCTCGGGCCCCGACTTCCCAAGACACCGTGACCCATACAGGCGAGGCGGCCATGGAACGCAGAACCTTCTTGCGCACGGGATTGGCACTCGGAGCAGGCGTTGGAGCGGCGAGCGTCGGCGGAGTCGCGGCTCTGACCGACCTGGCCCACGCTTACACCTCACGGTCCGACGGCCCGCTACTGCTCAACTCCAACGAGAACCCGCTGGGCCTCGCCCCGGCCGCGCGGCGCGCCGTGATCGACGGCATCGCCGAGGCCAACCGCTACCCCGACGGCCGCGGCGAGCTGGTCAGGGAGCTGGCGGCGCTCAACGGGGTGAAGGAGGAGAACGTCGTCCTGGGGTGCGGCTCCACCGAGGTCCTGCAGATGGCGGTGCAGGCGCTCGCCGCCCCGGACGCCCGCCTGATCCTCCCCGAGCCCACCTACGAGGACGTGCCCTGGTACTGCCGGCCACACCCCTACAGGCTCGAGAGGGTGCCGCTCGACGGGCGCTTCGCCCACGACCTCGAGCGCATGAAGGAGCGCGCCGCCGCCGCGCCCGGTCGCGTCGTCGTCTACATCTGCAACCCGAACAACCCGACGGGCACCCTCACGCCCAGCGCCGAGATCGACGCCTGGATCGAGTCCGCCCCCCAGAACACCCACTTCCTCGTCGATGAGGCCTACTACGAGTACTGTCAGGACCCGGGCTACTGGACGTGCGTCAAGTGGATCGCCGAGCGGCCCAACGTCATCGTCACCCGCACCTTCTCGAAGATCTACGCCATGGCCGGTATGCGACTCGGTTACGGGATCGCCCACCCCGATACCGCCGACCTGCTGCGCAGCTACATAGGACGGAACAACGCCAACCACCTGGCTCTGGTCGCCGCCCTCGCCTCACTCCGCGACGCCGAGCTGACCGAGCGCAGCCGCCGTGCCAACGCCGAGGGCAAACGTATTCTCCAAGAGTGCCTCGACGAGCTCGGCCTCGTGTACCTGCCCAGCCATACGAACTTCGTACTGCACCGCATTACCGGAGATCTGCGGAGCTACCGCGAGCGGATGCGCGACCGCGATGTCCTCGTCGGCCGGCCGTTCCCGCCGATGCTCGAGTACAATCGCGTGTCGATCGGGGCGCCCGACGAGATGGAACGGTTCACAGAAGTCCTGCGCGACTTTCGCGCAAAAGGATGGGTGTAAGGGCCCGATCTCTTTCCAACCTTGGACAGCCCACATTCGTCCGCCGATTCTCGAGTGGCAGAAGCGGCTGACAACTCCCTACGCTCGACGTTCAGCGGTCGACGTTGTCTGATTGCCCGAACGTCGGATTTCGGAAGTCGGATCGCGGGAGTCGAAGTGCAGCCGGGATCCGATAGTCGGATGTCGGCTGTTCAATATCGCAGTAGTAGTGACCTCAATACTTGACGACTGCCACGACAGGAAAATGGTCCGAGGGATATCTCCCATCGCGTGACGTCATCACTATCGCCGCCGACTTTACATTCCAACGCTCCGAGACCAGGATCGCATCGATCTTCGCACCCGCCGTCCGCCCTGCGAAACCGTTGAAAGTTCCGACCTCTACCGCATCAGGATGAACCACACGGAAGCTGTCACGTAGCCTGAGATCCCGCTCCCCTGCGCCCGCACTCAGCAGGTACAGCATCGCCGGATTCTCCTCGCCGGCGTTGAAGTCGCCGGTCACGATCACCGGATCGGCGTGTGCCCGCGCGCTGATCCGCTCGAGCAGCAGCTCGGCGCTCCGCTCTCGCGATTCCTGCGACTGGTGATCGAGGTGTAGGTTGTAGATGTAGAAGCCGCGGCCCGAGCGCTTCTCTACCAGCCGCGCCCAGCTGCAAATCCGCGGCAGCTGTGCACCCCAATCGACGGAGCCGACTGTTTCCGGCTCGTCCGAAAACCAGAAGCTGCCGCTCTCCGAAACCTCGAATCGATCTGACTTGTACAGGATCGCGGAATACTCGCCGGCTTCCCTGCCATCGTCGCGACCCACGCCCAGCTCGCCATAGCCCGGAACCGCCGCCCCAATCTCGTCGAGCTGGAAGCGCAGCGCCTCCTGCACGCCCACCACGTCCGGATCGTGCTCGCGAATCACGTCGAATACGAGCTCGCGCCGCTGCGCCCAGCTGTTCTCCCCGTCGTTCGCCGTACCGTAGCGGATATTGAAGCTCATCATCGCCAGCGGCTGACTCTCCGGCCGCAGCGCGCAGCTCACGACGAGTGCGAGCGCAACGACCGCGAGAACACGCAACCGTCTGCCCATCCCCATCGCCATCGCCATCTCCATCTTCATCTCCGACACTCCACCACCACCGTCGCAATCTCGTACGGGCTCACCGACACCCGCACCAACCTCCCATCGACTACGAGCGACTCCCCACGATCCTCGAGCAGATTCGCCCGCCACGCCCCACCGACCTCGCAGGCCAGAGTCACCTGCGCCTCCGCCGGCCGCCCATACCACTCCACCAACCTGAGAACCCGGGCCTCGGAGTCCTCGGCCCGCTTCAGCCAGGCAAGCTCGACGTTCTCGGGCTCGGTGGCGGCGAACGACACTTCCGCTCCCAGCTCTCCCCGATGCTGCGGCTCGACGGCGGCGACGAGCGGTACGTTGTACTCGGCGGCGTGACGCACGGTACCCGCGGCGCGCCAGTCGCCGGCGTGCGGGTAGACGGCGAAACGGAAATGGTGCGTGCCGCGGTCGGCCAGCGAGTCCGGCCAGACCGGCGAGCGGAGCAGCGACAGCCGCAGCACGTTGCCCCGGTAGTCCCAGCCGTACTTGCTGTCGTTCAGGATGCTCACGCCATAGCCGGCGGCGGACACGTCGGCCCAACGATGGCCCGGCACCTCGAACTTCGCACGCTCCGCCTTGGTACGCGGGCTCCCGGTGCGGCCGATTGTGCCGTACGGGATCTCGTAGGTCGCCGAATCCGCATCGACGCCCAGCTCGAACGCTACTTTCACCAGTTTGCGGTGCTCGTGCCAGTCCACCTCGTTGCGCACGTCCAAGTACCGGGAGCCGCGCGCCAGCACCAACGTCTGCCTGAAGACCGACGCGCCCCAGCGACGCTCGAGGTCGATGCGCGCCTCCCGCTCGCCGGCGGCGCTCTCGACGTGCCGCACGTCTTGAACGTCCCAGCGGTCGCGCCAGATCACGATGTTCCAGGCGTCCCACTGTGCCGGCCGGTCGTCGAAGACCTGCAGAACGTTCGCCCGTCCGTCAGGCGCCAGCACCTCACGCTCGTTCGCCTTGTCGTAAAGCCGCACGATCTCACCCGTCAGCGTATCGATCTCGACCCGCAGGTAGGCGTTCTCGATCCAGTGCGGCCCGGCTCGCGGCTCCGCCAGCCTGCGGTCCTCCCTCGACATCGCATCACCCGGCAGGTGCACGACCCGCGCGCCGTAGGCCGGTACACCGCTCGCCGTGATGACCGTGCCCTCGCCGTCGTCGCCTTGAACCACGACGGACCCGCTGCGCTCCCAGCCCAGCGGATTGAAGACGACGACCGCCCGACCGCGCCCCCGCGTGTCCATCCGTGCCCGCAGGTCGTCGAAGACGGCGGCCGTCAGCGGTTCGATCATCGACCAGGCGCTGTCGTAGAAGATCTCAGCGTCCTCATAGACCTCTCGAATGCTCGAGCCCGGCAAGATGTCGTGGAACTGATTGAACAGGACCAGCCGCCACGCCGCCTCCAGTCGCTCGCGCGGGTACGGCGTCGTCGCGACCGTCGCCAGCGCCTCCGCAGTATGCAACATCGCCTCGCTACGACGGTTCCGCTGCTTGACCGAGGCCTGAGTTGTGTAGGTCCCGCGATGGTACTCCAGGTATAGCTCATCGTTCACGACGGGAAAGCCCGCGCCGCGCTCGGCCCGTCGAACCGTTTCCAGCGCCTCCAGCGGCCGGTCGTAGACCATCGCCGGGAAGGTCGGCACGCGCCGCAGGTCCTCGGCCCGCTCCAGCATCTCGATCGTCGGGCCGCCACCGTGGTCGCCGACCCCGTACAGCACCAGCTGGTGGTTGATCCCGGTACGCTCCCGGTCCTCGACCCGCTGGGCCACCAACCGTCCCGCGTCGAGATTGTGCGTGTAGCCGTACGGGTTGTAGGTGAGTACTCGCGTTCCGTCGGGCCCCTCCCAGTACAGGACGTTGTAGGCGAACTCGGTCGAGTCGTTCCAGCGCATCTTCTGCGTCACGAAGTACTCGAGACCCGCGCCGCGCAGGATCTGCGGGATCGTCCACGGGTAGCCGAAGCAGTCGGGCGTCCAGGCGACCTTCGACCGGCGGCCGAAGCGGCGCTCGAAGTAGCGTTGGCCGTAAAGGCCTTGCCGGACCAGCGACTCGCCCGACGGCACGTTGAGATCCGATTCGACCCACCAGCCGCCGACCGGGACCCAGCCGCCGCTCTCCACCGCCGCCTGCAGCGAGTCGGACAGCCCCGGCTCCAGCCGGTCCAGCATGTCGTAGAACGCCGCGCTGCTGCCGCTGAAGATGTAGCCGGGAAAGATCTCGGCCAACTTGAGCGACGTGCGCCACGTGTTGCGGATCACGTCGCGCGTCTCGCTCCACGGCCACAGCCACGCCGCGTCGATGTGCGAGTTGCCGATCAGGTGCAGCGTGTCGCGTCGGATCTCCGAGGCCAGCGGCGCGTACGCCTCGCGGTAGCGCCGCACGAGCTCCTGATACGCCGCCGCGCCCGGCGCACCGCGCACACGCAGCCATTCCGCCGGCTCGGGTCGCTCGATCAACGGCGCGCGCCCGGTCAGCGTCCTCGCGTACTCGTAGCCGTCGGCGTACTCGGCATACCCGATCTCGCGCGCCCGCACGACCGGCATCATCCAGAGCGGGCGCCCGGGCTCCGGCACGATCTCGATGCGCAGCGCTTCGCCGGCCCGGCATGGCGCGCACAGCTCCACGTCACCGGCCCGCCATGCCGCAGAGCGACCATTGACCCGGTAATCGGCGTTCCGGCCGAGCCCACGGGTGACCAGATCGATGCCGAGGCCGTCGAAGGCACCCGGAATCACGAGTTCGGCGCTGAGACGGACCGGCGAACCACCCGCCGAATCGATGACCAACCCTCCGACCTCGATCCGGCCGTCCACCTTACGCAGCAGCTGGTCCGCATTCACATGCACCACGGCACGCTCCGAGCCAGCGACCCAACGGGTCGTCGCCACCAACGGCGCCTCGCCGATCGCGGCCCGCCTTAGCGCGTCGAACCCCAGCGACAGCTCGATCTCCGCCGGCTCACCGGGCGCCACCTCGGCGAACCCGCAGCGCTCCAGCGCCCGCCCTCCCTGCTCCAGCTCGAGACTCACATCGGCGAACGGCTCCGACCCCCAGGCGGCGATCGGCAGACGCGCGGCAGCCACCAGCTCGCCGCCCCGCCAGCCCAGACCGCCCCGCAGGAATATCGGCCCCACGGTGACCGTCGGCCGCGGATGGTTGTGGGCCACCAGCCCCGGCGGCTTCACGGTCGAGAGCTCCAGTCCGGCACCGGGTGAGAGGCGCGCCAGCAGCCCGAAGCCGCCGCCCCGGTTCAGCGGCTTGAGCAGCAGGCTGTTCCAGCCTTCCGCCAGTCGCACCGTCACGGAGTCGCTGCCCGTACCCAGGCCCCGCGCCACCTCGTTCACCCACACCCGCTGGCCGTTCACGTGGATGACCAGGTCGTCGTCGCTGTCCGCCACCAGCAGCAGCGTGCGATCCTCCGGCGCGAACACGTAGACGTGACCGTAGGCCGCGCTCCACTCGGTCGCCTGGCCGGCGAAGACCTCGTTCAGGTCCAATCGCCCGAACGGGTCCGTCTCCACCTGGACCCAGCCTTCATCTCCCAGGGTCGGCATGGCCGACGCTTCGCCGCCCATATGATCCGCCACCACGCGCGCTTCGCCTCGCCCCGACGGGACCGGGCCGCGGATCAGCCATTTCGTGACGACCAGGTCCTGCGACCTGAGCGGAGAGACGATGGCGAGAACCAGACCTAGGCAGAACGTTAGACTACGCATCGGCTCACTAACCATTCCGTTTCGTCAAAGGGAGTGCCACGCCGGCCAATCTACGACCCGCCTGCAGACCGACAACCCGCGCCGGCCGCCACGCCGTTCGAGGTAGAGGGCGTGTGGATCCCCGCGACGTCCATCGATCCCCTGATCGCGTCCAATCGGACCGGCCGTCTCCGCGATGCGGCCGACATTGAGGTCCTGGAGAAGATCAACCGGCTGCGCCGCCCGTGGGTTCGACGCGTGCAGCGCCCGCAACTTACAGCGCGTAACGTTCGATCAGTTTCTTCTCCTCACCGACGACCTGCGCCTCGAGCTCCACGTACGGCTCCAACCCGCTGCCCGCCAGCTTCTTGCGGAACAGCTCGTCCAGCTGGAAGACGCCCGCCGAGTTAGACATCTCGATGACCACGCGGACCGGCTTATCTTCGCCCGGCTCCAGACGGACCGCCTCGATCGCGGCAGCCGACACCGAATGAATGCTCAGCCCGCCCGCCTCGAACGGGATGCGCGAGCGCCCCTTCGCGATGTCCAGCGCGTCGGCGATGCGCACGATACCGGCCTCCAGCGTCAGCGGCGCTCCACCCGAGCGATGCGCGATGATCGCGTGTAGCACCTCCGAGCGCACGATCGTCGCTTCGGCCACGGGATAGACAGCCTCCAGCATCGCCTTCAGCTTCGACTGCGCTACGAACAGCGAGAAACTCTCGTGGTCGGCCCGCTGGATCGACATGCCCACGTCGTGAAACAGCGCGGCCAGCGCCACCACCACCTCGGCATCCTCCCGGCTCATGCCGTAGTCTCTGACCACCGACGGCTCCACCCCGCGCTCCATCAGCAGGCGCAGCATGCGGACCGCTAGGTTCGTCACGATCTTCACGTGTACCGGTCCGTGATCCGTCATGCCCAGCCGATCGATCGCGGTGACGTTCTCCGCGACCCACAGCGCGTACAGCTCGTCATCCGCGTTGACCCGCTCGACTAGCCGGCCCAGCTTCTCGTTCCGCCGCGCCGGCAGCACGATCTCGATCCGGTCGGCGAACCGCTCCCCCACGGTCCGGCCCGGTCCGCCCGACCCGCGCCCACGCTCCTCTGCGCCTTGCATACGGCTCTCTCCGTTCTCGGTCGATGCCCTCACTACGCCGCTCCATGCTGGACTACTCGGGCCGCCCCCGCAACCCTGGTGCCCGATTACGCGCCGGCCTAACGTGCAGGGCAACGTCAAACCGGCACCAGCTGAACAGAGACCTTCACATGCCGGAAGAGAGCGGACGAGTCGACCGGATCTACCGGGAGCGGAGGGAGCGCTGCGCCCGGACCCGCGAACGCTGCGCCCGGCGCTCGCGGCGTCTAGCCCACGCACGCCTGGCCGCATTCCTCGGTATCGTCATCCCGCTCGCCCTCTTCCCGTTCGGCGGAGCTGCACCTCCGGCCCTGCTCGGCATCAGCCTGATCGCACTCATCGCGTTCGTCGCGCTGGTCGTCCACCACAACCAACTCAGGCGCCGGCTCGACTGGCACGACGAGCTGGTAAAGATCAACGACGAGGGACGCAGCCGGCTGGCGCGCGACTGGGACGCGCTACCGAGATCGGACGATGTCACCATCGATCCCGACCATCCGTTCGCCGACGACCTGGACCTCTTCGGCCACGCATCGCTGTTCGCCCTACTCAGGACCGTGGCCACGCCGCCGGGCCACGATCGACTGAAGCGCTGGCTCCTCGAGCCGGCCGGCCGCGGCACGATCCTCGAGCGCCAGGCGGCGGTTGCCGAACTGGCACCGTTGATTGACCTGAGGGAGCAGATCACCGCCACCGGCCGGATCATGCCGGGCGCCGACGCCGCCGCGCTGGAAGGCTTCCTGGCCTGGGCCGAGGCCGACCCGTGGCTCCGACCCCGCTCCCATCTCGCCTGGGCGGCTCGTCTGCTCGCGCTGGCGCCGACCGCTCTCATCATTCTCAACGTTGCCGAGATCGTACCCTGGCAGACCTGGGCCACGGCGCTGCTGGTGAACCTCGCCTTCACGTTCACGGCCGGCACCGGCGTCCACCGCACATTCAACCGTGCCTTCGCCCGCGAGAACGAGTTCCAGGGCTACGCCCGGCTCCTACGTACCGTCGCTGAGTCACCGCTAAACTCCTCGGCACTCCTGGACATCCAGGCCGAGCTCTCTCAGGGGCGAACGACGGCCCAGCGCCAAATGAAGCGGCTCCATCGCCTGCTCGCCCTAGCGGAGCTGCGATACTCGATGACCTACATGCCGATCCAGGCTTTAACCCTCTGGGACTTCCACGTGCTCTGGCGTCTCGAGCGCTGGCAGCTGACCGCGGGCCGTCACGCGCGCCGCTGGCTCGAGGCGTTGGCCGAGTTCGACGCACTGGCCGCGCTCGCCGGCCTCCGCTACGAGAACCCCGATTGGGTGTTCCCAGAGATAGTCGAGGACGAGACCCCGACGCTCGAGGCGACCGGACTGGGTCACCCGCTGCTACCCGACGCCGTGCGGGTGGTCAACGATGTCAAGGTCGGACCGCCTGGCACCTTCCTGTTCGTCACCGGATCCAACATGTCGGGCAAGAGCACACTCTTACGGGCCATCGGAACGAACACCGTGCTGGCAGGAGCCGGCGCTCCCGTTTGCGCCTCGTCGATGCGCCTACCGCCGCTCATCCTCGAGACCAGCATGCGAGTACACGACTCGCTGCAGCACGGGCTTTCCCACTTCATGGCCGAGCTCGCGCGGCTCAAGCGCGTCGTCGAGACGGCGTGCCGCGTGCGTCGCGCCGGAGGCGGGACACTGCTCTACCTGCTCGATGACGTCCTTCAGGGCACCAACACCGCGGAGCGGCGGATCGCGGCCCGCAAGATCATCATGCATCTGCTGAGCCAGTCCGCGATCGGCGGCGTTACATCCCACGACCTGGCGCTCGCCGATACCGAGGAACTCTCCGCTGCCTGTGATCCCGTACACTTCAGCGAACAGATCCGGGAGGGGCCGGACGGACCCACCATCTCGTTCGACTACCGGCTGCGCCCGGGCGTCGCCACATCGAAAAACGCGCTCAGACTGCTGCAGATCGTCGGACTCGACGATCCACTTGCGAAAGACGAGCGGACCCGAGAACCTAGGTAGCTCGCTGTCCTTTCTTCAGCGCGCTGGGAGGCAAACGATGCTCGCTTCCATCGATCCGCTACTGATACCGATCATCGCCATCACTTGCGCAGTCGGCATCCCCGCAGTCGCGCTGGCCGCCCATCTCGTGCTTCGTCCGATCGTACGCGACGTCACCAAGGCGATCAGCGCCGGCAAGGCGCAGGTCAACGAAGATGTCGAACGACGCCTCGCCAGGCTGGAAGACGCCTACGAGCACCTCGACCAGAACGTCATGCGGCTGCTAGAGGCGGAGGACTTTCGACGCCAACTCGAGAAAAGCGAAGAGGAAGGTTATGGCAATCGATCTTAGCCACGGCCGGGCTGCACCGACCGATCTCGATATCCACCCATTGATCAGTCAGCGCTGGAGCCCGCGTGCCTTCTCCGGCGAGCCGGTCGAGCACGACAAGCTGAAGCTCATCCTAGAAGCCGCACGCTGGGCGCCCTCATCCCGTAACGAGCAGCCCTGGCGATTCCTCGTCGCCACAACCGAGCAACCGGAATGGCTCGCAAGGCTGCAGGGCTACCTCGTCGAGGGTAACGCCTGGGCCAAGGCCGCCCCCGCCCTCGTCGTATCCGCCTATCGAACCACCTTCTCCCGCAACAATCGACACAACGTCACTGCGCTCCGCGACCTCGGCGCCGCGGAGGAGAACCTGTTCTTGCAGGCCTTCGCCGCCGGTTTCGTAATGCACCAGATGGGCGGCTTCGACCGCGAGCGGCTCAAACACGACCTATTACCCGAGGGGTTCGAGCCGGGCACGATGATCGCCATCGGCTACCCGGGCGACCCGCAGCAGCTGCCCGCCGACCTGAGAGACGGGGAAACCCGCCCACGAGTGCGGAAGCTGCTCAGCGAGGTCGTCTTCGGGCCGCACTGGGGCGAGCCGGCGTCGTTCGTCTAGCGAGGTCATCTTCAGCGATGCGGCGCGGCGGCATCAATACCTGACGACGCCGCGTTTCGCTTCGCTCGCCTGCCGCTCCCTCTACGGGAACCGATAGCCCAGGCTCACGCTCAGCGAGGGATTCAATGTGTCACTCAGGTCTTCGTCTAGCGGGATGCGAAGCTGCGCTCCCGGCTGGAACCTGCCGAACAGCATGCTCACGAACATACCGATCTGGTGGAAGGTCCGCTCACCGAAGTCGAGATCGGTCTCTGTCGCCAGCAACCGACCGCTGAACCCCGCACCTGCGGCGACCTTCTCACCATCGTACCACGCCTGAGCGCTGTACAGCGCCCATAGCTCCACATCATCTCTTAGAGCATCGCCCGTGTCTATCCACAGCACGGGCGCCAAACGCAACCTCAGACCCAGCCCGGGAGTAGACCGCGACTTGTAGTTGACCGCCGCGTGAATCGATAGGACGTCGGGCAGGTAGGCTTCCCAGCGCTCGACGAGGTCGGCGAATGCGCCGACCTCGGCTGCCATTAGGCCATCGCCCTCACTGGGCGCCAGCGGAAGGCGCACCCCGAACTCACCGTGAACGGCGGACTCGCTCCCGTCGCCCTCGATGCCCACGTAAACGTTCCCAAATGCAGTCGCCGACTCATCGATGAACTCGTTATCGATACTGGCGTACGTGAACGGTAACTCGCTCACCAGGAGCATTCTGTCGCCCAGCGGCCAGCGCACCGACACGTACCAGCTCGTGGTGAGAAAGCTGAGATCCGAATACTCGAAGCTCGGCTTCAGAGCCTCGAGATAGACTGACCGGTCGCTCTGCGGCTCGAGCCAGATCGACTGGGCCGCGAGCCCCGACGGCAACGCAACGGCGACCACGCACAGCGCCGCGGTGGAAGCCACGGAATTCACGAGTCTCATGATGTCACCTCCGTGCTAACGCTTGATCTGCACCGGCAAGCAGGACGGTACCCGCCACCACGTCTCAGCCGACATTCAACCGCCCGGCGGTCAAGAGAAAGTCAAGCGTCTTGCGCCATGCTTGCTGGCTGGCATGTCTGAGCGCTAGAATCCGGCTCTATCATTACCCTGCAGCGAACGAGAGACCGTACCAACGCCAGGGAGGTCATATGCGTAAGCAATACTACTACCTACTCCCCTTCGCCCTCACCGGCCTCCTGGTCGGTTGCCAGGCGGAGGAGGGCAGGATCGAGGCCCGTCAGGTCACTCAGTACACGATCGAGGACTTCCTCGGCACCACCAGCGTAATCGGGTCATCGTTCTCACCGGACAAGACCAAGATTCTGGTGAGCAGCGATGAGACCGGCGTCTACAACGCGTTTGCCGTACCGGTCGACGGGAGCGAGCCGATCCAGCTCACCGCGTCGACGACCGACGCCGTCATGGCCTACTCCTATTTCCCGGACGATGAACGGTTCATCTACGGGAGCGACCAGGGCGGTAACGAGCTCACTCACATCTACGTGCGCGAGCCCGATGGAACGAGTACCGACCTGACACCGGGTGAAGGCCTGAAGGCGATCCTCCTCGGCTGGGCTCAGGACGACCGCTCGTTTTTCATCAGCACGAACGAGCGCGATAGCCGTTTCTTCGACGTCTACGAGATCAGCCTCGACGGCTACAACCGTACTCTGATCTATCAGGACCAGACCGGCTACCAGTTCGCCGACATCTCGCCCGACAAGCGCTACCTCGTGTTCGGGAAGCCCGAGACGACGAACGACAGTGACATCTACCTGTTCGACCGCGAGACCGGTGCGATGGAGCATCTCACGCCGCACGAGGGTGAGATCAACTACCAGCCGATGACGTTCAGCCCGGACGGATCGAGCCTCTACCTACTCACCAACGAGGGCAGCGAATTCTCCTACCTCGTTCGCCACGACCTCGAGACCGCTGAGCGCGCGGTCGTGGAACAGACCGACTGGGACGTCTGGTACGGCTACTTCTCGAAGCACGGGAAGTACTTGATCGTCGGCATCAACAACGACGCTCGCACCGAGATCAAGGTCTACGACGCGGCGTCGATGGAGCGCGTAACACTACCCGAGTTGCCGGCCGGCGACATTACGTCCGTCGGCTTCTCACGCGACGAGCAGCTCATGGCGTTCTATTTCAGCAGCAGCCGCAACCCGCGCGACCTCTTCGTCTACGACATGACGGGTCGCGAGCCGCGGCAGCTTACCAGCTCGCTCAATCCGAACGTCGCCGCGCGTGAGCTGGTCGACGGTGAGGTCGTCCGCTTCGCGTCGTACGACGGCGTGGAGATACCCGGCGTGCTCTACCGGCCACACCAGGCCAGCCGTGAGGCCAAAGCCCCGGCGCTGGTCTGGGTACACGGCGGCCCCGGCGGCCAGTCGCGAGTCGGCTACAGCGGGCTCATCCAGTACCTGGTCAACCACGGCTACGTGGTCTACGCCATCAACAACCGCGGCAGCAGCGGCTACGGCAAGACATTCTACAAGATGGACGACCGCCAGCACGGTGAGTCCGATCTCGCCGACTGTGTGGCGAGCAAGGAGATGCTGATCGCCACCGGCTACGTCGATCCGCAGCGGATCGGGATCATCGGCGGCAGCTACGGCGGCTACATGGTGCTCGCCGCGCTCACCCTCGCGCCCGACGAGTTCGCCGTCGGCGTCGACATGTTCGGCATCTCGAACTGGATCCGTACGCTGGAGAACATCCCGCCCTGGTGGGAGTCGTTCCGGGCAGCGCTCTACACCGAGCTGGGCGACCCGGCCGAGGACAGCGAGCGTCTACACAGGATCTCGCCGTTGTTCAACGCCGCGAACATCACACAGCCGCTGATGGTACTCCAGGGCGCCAACGACCCGCGCGTCCTGCAGGTCGAGTCCGACGAGATCGTCGACGCGGCGCGCGCCAACGGCGTGCCCGTCGAGTACATAGTCTTCGAGGACGAAGGCCACGGGTTCATGAAGAAGGAGAACCAGCTGGAGGGCTACAAAGCGATCCTCGAGTTCCTCGACACGTATTTGAAGGGCGTGCCCCAGGAGACTATCGCCGAGTAAACCCCGTCGGATGGCCGGGCGCTTCCAGCTCGCCGTCCGGAAGCCTGACCGCGTTAGCGTACGTACCGGCCTCGGCTTGGCGGACGACCTCGGCCAGCGCCGCGATGTACCTCTCGCTCGTGCCCAGCGTCGCCGCCCGGTAGAACGCCAGGCCACGCGCCTCGGCGTCCTTCCTGCCCTCGATGTCGATGTCGTAGAGCGTCTCCAGGTGCTCCGAGACGAAGCCCACAGTACAAACCGCCACCGCGTCATGCCCTTCCGACGCCAGCTCGTCCAACGATTCGCCCAGCGTCGGACCCAGCCACCCGTCATTCGTCTCGCCCTGACTGGTGAAGGCGAACCGCCAGTTCAGGTCTTCGAAGCGCTCCGCGACCAGCCGGCCCGTCTCCAGCAACTGCTCATGATACGGATCGCCTTCCCTTAGGACCGTCTCCGGCAGGCTGCGTGCCGTGAAGATGACCGGAAGATCGGCCCGATGTTCCGCTGGCACCGCCTCGACCGCTTCACGCAGCCTCTCCTCCACCGCATCGATGTACAGCGGCTCATCGTGATACGACCTGACGCACACGACGTCGATCGGCCTCTCCAACCGTTGCAGCCCCTCGCGAACGTAGTCCACGTATTGGGAGACGGTCATCGTCGAGTAGTGCGGGGCCAGCGCGATCGCCACAGCTTGTTCGATCCCGTCCTCCGCCATCTGCTCCACCGCTTCCGGGATGTACGGGTGCCAGTGCTTTATCGCCAGATAGCCGCGATACCCGCCGTTCGACCAATTGAGCCTGCTCACCAGCGCCTTCATCTGATCCACGGTCGCCTGATACAGCGCCGACGGGCCGCCGACCATTCTGTAACGGTCGCTCACCTCCTCCACCACCTCGTCCGATGGCTCGTCCCCGTGCCGGATGAGCGTCAAGTAGGGACGTACATCGTCCAGCGTCTCCGGCGTACCATTCGCCACTACCAGAAGCCCTCTCAGACTGCTATCCACCATAATCGAGCGATTCCAACCTTGAATGTTCTGCTGTTCTAACGATCCTCCTGATCGCCTTCCCGAACTCGGCCGCTCACTCGCCGCCCTACCTCTACCCTACCCTGTAATACCTCAATCACCACATCGATGTTCGCCATCGACCTCTGCGGCTGCAGGATGTCGGCGAAGATGACCGCCGCCCGCCGCCGCGGTTTGCAGCCGCGCGCTCCCGGCACCAAATTCCGGCGACCGGACGAACCGAGGGGACATGGAAGCGACGACCCGAGACAGGAAAATCCGACCTGCCCTGCTCGCCTTCTTGCTAGGCTCCGCTGGACTAGCGGCTTTCTTCATCCTCGCACCGGGACTAGATCTCTGGGTCAGCAGCTTGTTCTACGACAGCGCACGCGGCTTCTACCTGAACGGAGCCTTCTGGGTCCAGTTCTTCTACCGGCTGGTTCCGCCACTCGCCGCGGTCATCGTACTGGCGCTACTGGTGCTGCTGGCCTATAACCTCGCCCGAAAGCGCGCGCCGGGCCCCTTCAACACCCGGGTCGTGCTTTTCCTGCTCGCCGCGCTCGCCGTCGGTCCCGGGCTCGTGGTCCACACCGTCTTCAAGGACCAGTGGGGACGAGCACGCCCGCGCGACATCGTCCAGTTTGGCGGTGACAAGACCTTCACCCCGGCCTTCGTCATCAGCGACCAATGCGACCGCAACTGCTCGTTCGTCGCCGGCCACCCATCCCTCCCCTTCTATCTCATGGCGTTCGCACTGATCGCTCGGCGCCGCCGACGCGCCCTGTTCGCCGGCGCCATCGCCTTCGGCGCGCTCGTCGGCTTGGGACGGATCGTTCAGGGCGCCCACTTCCTCAGCGACGTCGTGTTCTCCGGGATATTCGTTTTCCTCGTGGTCTACCTGCTATTCCATTTCATCTTCCGCCTGCACGGCGCGGCTCGTTGATAGTCAGTGCCGGAAACCCCATCTTGCTGGAGCAATCCGGCCGACCCTGGCCGCTAGCCCAAACCGCGACCGCCTCCTGAGCGGGTGGAGCCATGTCACGTACCCGACAGCTCCTCCAGGAACTCAAGCGCCGACGCGTGTTCCGCGTCGCCACCGTCTACGCCGCCGTTGCGTTCGTCATCTGGCAGGCCGCCGATTTCGCTCTCCCGGCACTCAGAGTGCCCGAATGGGTCCCAACGCTGGTCGTGGTACTCACCCTGCTCGGCTTCCCCATCGCGGTGGTGCTGGCCTGGGCATTCGAGATCACGCCCGCGGGCGTCAAGCGGACCGAGACCTCGGGTGAAGGCGAGGCCGCGCCGACGGGGCGCGGCTCCGTTATCGCACTGACCGCCGCCTCGGCGCTGCTGGCCGCAATCATCGCCGTCACCTGGATTCTCCTGTCGGGTGGAGCGCCCGAAGACGAGCGGTCAGCCGGCGGCGAGGACAAGCTCCTGGTCCTGCCCTTCGAGAACAACGGGCCCCCGGACGAGGAGTTTTTCGCGAACGGCGTTACCGACGCGATCACCGCCCGACTGGCCGCTCTCGACGGTATTGGGGTCATCTCGCGCCACACTGCCTATTCGTACAAAAACAGCGACAGAACAATCCAGGAAATCGCAGCCGAGCTGGCGGAGCCGGGCGTGGTCAGTGTGGCTTACGTGCTCGAGGGGACCGTGCAGCGCGAGCGCCCGAGCGATCCGACCAGCCGCGTGCGGGTATCACCGCGGCTCATCAGGGTCGCCGACGATACCCAGCTCTGGGCCACAACCTACGACGAAGAAGTGCTCGACGTCCTTCGAGTGCAGTCGGACATCGCCGAGCGCGTCGCTCGGGTCCTGGACGTCACGCTGCTCGAGCCCGAGCGCCGGTCGGCGAGGGCCAGACCGACCGAGAACGTCGAAGCCTACGAGTACTACCTACGGGGTAACGAGTATTGGGGCACCGCCTTCTATCCAGTTAGTGCCCGGCTAGCCACCGATATGTACACGAGAGCGGTGGAGCTGGACCCCGAGTTCGCCTTGGCCCAAGCAGCGCTTGCCCGAGCGCTCGCTTTCCTCCACTTCAGAGGCATCGATAGCGACCTGCCGCTGGCGACCGCAGCTCTGGATGCGGCTGCGCGCCTCGGACCGGACCTGGCCGAGGTCCAGATGGCGCAGGGCTACTATCTCTACTACGCAACGCAGCAGTTCGACGAGGCGCTCGAGCGATTCGAATCGGTGCTCAGGACCCAGCCCAACAATGCCGAGGCGCTCACTACCAGCGGTGCGATCCTCAGGCGCCAGGGCAAGTGGGACGAGGCGGTCGCCAGAATCGAGAGGGCGGTGGAACTGGATCCGCGTAACCAGTATTACCTGGGAAGCCTCGGCGGGACGCTCGCACGTATGCGTCGCTACCCAGAGGCGGATCGCATCTACGATCGGCTGATCGCCCTAGGTTCCCACAACCCGAGTTTCTACGCATTGAAGGCGGAGCACTACCTCGCCTGGCAGGCGAGCATCGATCTGGCCCGGAGCGTAGTGGAGCAGGCGTCCAGCAGAGCGGGGATGGACCCGAGTCCGATAGTCGCCTTCTCCCCGGTTCTTGTACGGGTGCTCGGCGAAGAGTACGCCCAGGCGCTGGACCGGCTTACTGTCGAGCAGGCCGCCGACACGCTGAAGTACTTCTTCGCGAAGGCTGAGCTGAACGCCCGCAGAGGGAATGCTCGGACGGCCCAGGCGTACTACGACTCGGCACGCGCCATCCCGCAGGGCACCGTTACCGGGCAGTCATCCGGGCTCGTCCGCTCCGGCGATGAGCTCGCCGTCGTCTATGGCCGACTGGGCCGCAATGACGACGCACTGCGGACGGCGCAGGCGGCGGTCGCTCTGGCTCCTCTATCGCACGACGCGCAACGCGGCGCGAACCTGGCCATGGACCTGGCCGAGGTCTACATGATGGTGGGAGAGTACGACCTGGCCATCGATCAGCTGGAGCTGCTGCTCTCCATCCCTTCACCCGTGTCGATCCCGCTGCTCCGCGTCGATCCGCTCTGGGACCCACTGCGCGAACATCCGCGCTTCCATGCGCTGCTGCAGCGCGAGCCCTAGAACGAGGAGGGAGTCGTGTCAAAGGCACTCTCGATACCGCCCGGCGTACTTCTGCTGGTTTGCTCTGCAGCCCTAGCACAGGAACCCGGCGCGCGGGCCGATCGCCAGCTGCTGGAGCGCGCCGATGCCGCGCGCACCGTCGGCTCGGAGACGGCAGCGACCGTCATCGACCAGTTCACCGACTTCGCCTGCCCGGACTGCAGTGACTTCCACCTGCAGATGGCAGACTCGCTGCTGCTGCTGGTCGAGGAAGAGGACTTGCAGCTCTCTATCAGGTTCTACCCGATCCCGCGCCTGCTGCGCGGCTTCCAGGCGGCCGAGGCGGCGTTGTGCGCCGGCGGCTTCATGGACCGGCCCGGCTTCCTCGGCATGCTGCAAAAGCTGTACGAGCATCAGGCCGACTGGCGGTACGAGTTGGATCCGACATCCATCTTCGAGGGCTATGCCGAGAGCATCGGCCTGCCGCTCGACGACTATCGGGCGTGCGTCGCGCGGGACGCCATGGCACCGCTGATCATCAGCGATATACGAATGGCGAAGGACGCCGCGGTGCCGGGGACGCCTACCTTCGTCTTCAACAGGAACGGCGAGTTCAGCGGCGACGTGCAGTTCTACGACGTCCAGCCGCTGGCCCGCTTCAGGGAGGCGATACGGGAAGTACGCGAACGCTAGAGGCGGCGACGCGTCGTCAGCCGCCCTGGCCGCCGGTCCTCACCGCTTCCGAGGCCGGAACGCCCCGCTCCAACGCCTCGTAGTCGAGCTCGCTGCCCTGCGCGCTGTGCGGGATCAGGTAGACCACCATCATCACCAACGCCGCCGCGACCACGACGAGCCGCGCCGCCCGTTCGTTGCGCCGCGGTTTGAAGCCGATGACCAGGCAGGCGACGATCCACACCAGCCACATCACCAGCACCTTGTTGTCGGTGAGGTCGTAGCCGAACGGGAAGCCGGTCCAGAAGGCGCCGAATGCCAACTTCTGCACGATCGGCCCCAGGATCATGCCGCCGGCCGTCATGCCGCCCAGCGTGATCCAGGCCAGCCGCCGCATACCTCGCGGAGCGAACAGCGCCGCCAGCCCCGTCCGCATACCGATCAGCACGGCGAAGAACATGAACAGCACGTGCGGCAACAGTACGTAGATCGGCACCGGATCCTTGAACCGGATGATCACCTTCTCCTCGCTCGACTCCGGCAGGCGCAGCTCTCCCTGCGGAGTGTCCAGCGTGATGTAGTACTCCAGCTTGCCCGCGGCCGGCTGCGCGGGAAGCTCGCCCACCAGCTCGCCGTCCTCCGGCCGCAACGGTACCGTCCTGAACTCGTCGCTCGTCGGATAACGCTTCCAGTGGAGTGCCCCGCCGACGCCCGGACCGGGCTGCGGGATGGCCACCCGCGCGTCGCGGGTCGAGTAGTCGTTCCGCTTCAAGCTGTAGCGATAGCTTTGGCCGGCGACCTCGAACCCGCCGCGCACAGGATGGCTAGGCCCCGTCCGCCGCTGGTAGACCGCCGAAGTCAGCATCGCGACGGCCGCTACGGCCCACAGAACCACCTCGAGTCGCTTACCGGTAGCCATGATCGCTCTCTTACGGTCAGGCGCCCACCCCCCGCTTGACTCACGGAGAGCCTCGCACATCTTCCCGCTGAATCGAATGCACGACAAGCATAGCAGATTTCGCGACCGGTTCCAGCCCGGGCGTCGCCCGGCCGCCCTCGCTGGCGCCTGCCTGCTCCTGCTCGCCGCCTGCGCTCCCGAGCAGAACGGATCCGGGGGCTCGCGCTACCGCGGCTGGCTCATGCCGCAGCCCCAGGAGAAGGTCGACTTCACGCTGTCCGACACCGACGGCGAGCCGTTCGACTTCCGGGCCGAGACCGACGGCTACGTCACGCTCCTCTTCTTCGGCTACACTTTCTGCCCAGACGTCTGCCCGATCCACATGGCGAATATCGGGGCCGTGCTCGACGACTTCCCCTTCGAGGTCAGGCGCCAGATCAAGGTCGTCTTCGTCACCACCGATCCCGAGCGTGATACACCCGAGCGACTGCGCCAATGGCTCGACAACTTCGATACCTCCTTCATAGGCCTCCGCGGCAGCCGCGACGAAGTCAACGAGCTCCAGGTCGCGCTCGGGTTGCCCGCCTCGGTGATCGAGGAGTCCGAGGGCGGCGATTACCTGGTCGGTCACTCGGCCCGCGTCCTCGCCTTCACCAAAGACAACCTCGCGCACCTCGCCTACCCGTTCGGGACACGCCAGGCCGATTGGGCGCACGACCTCCCGATGCTGGTAGACGAGCGCTGGGAGTGAGGATGACCGACTCGACACTCAGCTTTCGGGTCCCGGCGATCCTCGCGCTGGTCGCCGTGACGGCTCTCGCCTGCAACTCCCGCGAGAGCCCGGAGAACATCGACCTCGAGGTCTCACAGGTCTTCGTTACCGAGCCCGTTACCGGCGAGCGCGCCGCCATGTACTTCGCGGTGACCAACAACGGCGAAGCCGACGACGAGCTGCTGGCCATCTCCACCGCGGCCGCCCGGGTCGCCGAGATCCATCGCACCGAGCAAGAGGGCGGCAGGATGAGGATGGTGCCGATCGACGCACTGACCGTGCCCGCCGGCGGCAGCATCGACCTCGTACCCGGCGGTTACCACGTGATGCTGCTCGAGCTCACACGACAGCTCCTTCCCGACGACCGCTTCGACGTGACACTCCGCTTCCGCCACGCAGGTGAAGTGGTCGCGCGCGCCCGCGTCATCCGCTATGAGGATGTGGAGAAGTTGGTGGGTAGCGCAGCGACCGGCGACGCGCACAGCGGCCGGTAGTCCATGAGACTCTGGTGTACCTCCTCCCAGGGCATCGCCTGGGACTGGACCTGGCAGCCCTACGTCGGCGTCTGGGTACTCGTCATCTCGATCGCCGTCGCCTACTGGCTGCACCTCCGTCGCCTCGACCCCTCAGTATCGGACGACCCCGCGCAGCGACGCCGACGCAACGTCTTCTTCGCACTCGGCCTCCTTTCCTTGTGGCTCGCACTCGATTGGCCGATCGGACCGCTGGGCATGGGCTACCTGGCCAGCGTGCACATGGTCCAGTACATGCTGATCGCGCTAATAGCGCCGCCGCTCTTGCTGTTGGGCTTGCCAACCGCCAGCTACGAAAAGCTCGGCGACCGCCCGCGCGCTCTAGCCGCGCTGCGCAATACGACGCAACCGATCATCGCCTTCTTCATCTTCAACGTCATCATTACGGTGACCCACTGGCCGGCACTGGTCGACCCGTTCATGAGTTCGCAGATCGGATCTTTCGTTCTCGACATGGCGTGGCTCGTCGCCGGGCTCCTCTTCTGGTGGCCGGTCATCGCTCCTGTGCCCGCCTGGCCGCGCTTCGTCCCGCTCTTCCAGCTGGCCTACCTGGGGCTGAACGGGATCATCATCCGGCCGCCCTTCTTCATCCTATTGTTCAGCAAGTACCCGGCCTACGCGACCTACGAGCTGGCGCCGCCCATACCCGGCACGTCCGCGCTCAGCGATCAGCAGCTCGCCGCCGGCATCATGAAGCTGGGCACGGCACTGGTCATGGTGGTGGCGATGGTCTTCGTGTTCGGCAAATGGGTGCGCTCGAGCAAGAGGTCGGGCGCTTGACACGGGCGACGTACCGGACGTACAGTGTGATCGACAACTAGGAGCACAACGGCGGGCGGAACAACTCGGAAGCCGGTGAGAATCCGGCACGGCCCCGCCACTGTGTGAGGCCCGGCGCCAAGCCGGAAGAAGCCAGCCCACCATGCCACTGGGACTCGCGGGAGATCCTGGGAAGGCGGGCTCGGCTGCCTCGAGTCAGGAGACCTGTTCCGCCTCGCACGCCACGGCACTCTTCCAGGGTAAGACGTGCGGGCTTTGTTTTTGACAACGGTTCCTCACTCGGGCCGGCGACGGTCGCGGGGCCGGTTACGCCCCGGCGCCCGGCAGCCGTTCCCCCGTCCAATCGACCTGATCCGCTGTATCGCGCTCGCCGCGCTCGCCGTGGCGCTCGCCGCCCGGGTCGCGTACCCACAATATCCCGGCGAACTGAGTGGCCGGATAACCGACGCCGTGACTGGCAGGCCGGTGGAGGACGTGCTCGTCGCAGTGATCGGCAACGGGCTCGCCACGTTGAGCGACGGGCGCGGTGAGTTCCGGTTGCGCGGTCTCGAGCCGGGCAGACACTCCGTACGCTTCACGCGTATGGGCTACGAGCCACAGGTGCGCGAGATCGAACTGCGCAACGGCGCGACGACCTGGCTCGCCGTACGGCTCGGCGCCCAGCCCATCGAGCTCGACGAGGTTCGCACCGCAGCGCGCGCCGTGGCAGCTGGCGACGCCGTGCCCGGCGCCATCCTCGTCGCACGCGACGAGATCGAGGGCAGCGGCGAGCACACCGCCGCCGACCTGCTCGAGGGACGCGCCGGCCTCGTAGTCGAAGGCCGGGGAGTCGCCGGCCGCCAGACGCTGAGCATCCGGGGCAGCTCGGCCGACCAAGTCCTGGTCCTGCTCGATGGCGCGCCGTTCGGCGATCCGCTGACCGGCGCCGCCGACCTCTCCACGATCCCGGCATCACAGATCGAGTCGATCACCGTGCTCAAGGGGAGCCGGTCAGCACGCTTCGGACCCCGCGCCGAGGCAGGCGTCGTCCTCATCGAGACGCGAGGCGATGCGGTGCCATGGGCGGCGCGACTCGAGACCGGCTCGCTGGGTAGCTGGTCGGCTTCCGCCGAGGGCAGCGGTGGCGATCCTCGCTTCGCCTGGTCGGCCGGCGGCTCTGCCCGCACCATCGACGGCGAGTTCGAGTACCGGGCGCCTGACGGCCTGGGCGACCGTAACGGTACCAGGGTCAATAACGACCTCTCGGAGGCGAACCTGTTCGCCGCCGCGACCACGGCCGCCGCCGGTGGCGATCTGCGGGTCCGCGCCGGCTTCACCCGCCTGCAACGTGGGCTCCCCGGCCCCAGCTATCAGTCGACGCCCACCGCACGCGAGGAGCTCACGCGCTGGAACGGCCAGGCCGGCTGGGAGCGTCAGCGTGACGGCTCGCGCCTCTCGGCCAGCGTCCACGGCGTCCTGCAGAGGGCGCACTTCTCCGACCCGGAACCACCGCTCGGCCTGCCGTACGACAGCCGCACCGACGCCCTCGCCGTCGGCGCGCGTATCGTCGCCCAGACGTCGCCCAACGACTACATGAGCTCGCTGTCCGCCGGACTCGAGCTGCGCGGACAACGCTACGCGAGCGATACGTTCGACGAGTCGGCGCCCGACGGCCGATTCGACTTCGGACTCTTCGTCGGCGCACAGCTCACCAGCGCAGCCGTCAGGAGCCCACAGCTCAGCGCCGCCCTGCGCCTCGATCGCGACGGGCTCGATGACCTCTGGCGCCTGACCCACGAGCTCACCCTCACGGCCAGCGCCGGATTCGCTTCGTTCCACCTCCGTCATGCCAGCAGCTACAGTCCGCCGACCTTCGGCGATCAGTTCTTCAGAGAGGGCGTGATGGTCGAGCCGAATCCGGGACTGCGCGCCGAACGGGTCCCCAGCGACCTCGGCCTCGGCGTCGCCCTCGACGGCCGCATCGGTAGCGCATTCGCTCGGCTCGCCGTCGACGGTTACAGCGCCGATGTGAAGGACATGATCATCTGGGCCCCCGATTTCCGTTTCGTTTGGAGCCCGCGGAACTTCGATGTCAAGCGGCGGGGCTTCGATGTCGAGGGGAGCATAGAGCTCGCAAGGCAAGACTTGATCCTGCGCGCCGCCTACACATACGCCCGCGTCACCTACGACCGGCCGGACGACGACACCGTTCAGGTCATGTACCGACCGCGCCACAGCGGCAGCGTCGGCGCGCGCTGGACGCCGGGACGCTGGCAGATCGACGCCGATGCACGCTACGTCGGCGAACGCTACCCGGTGCCCGCACCGCTCAACGCACTCGACGCCTACTGGACCGTCGACCTGCGCCTGCGTCGCAGCTTCGACGCCGGCGGCTGGCGAATAACACCCATGCTCGCCGTCGACCGTCTGCTCGATAACGACGACTCGCTGATCTTCGGATATCCCGAGCCCGGCCGCGTCGTCCGCTTCGAGCTCGCCGTCCGCCCGCAACCACTTGCGAGAAAGGAATGACCCCCGTGCGGCCCTCACTCTCCATCGCCATCCCCATCGCCATCGCCATCCCCATCGCCGGCTGCGATAACACTACCGGAATCGAGCCGCTCACCGGCGTCGAGACCGCCGTCGTCCTCAACAGCATCGATCTCTCGATCACCGTCTTCCCCGTCGACGAACCCGAAGCCGCCCGCGCCATCGGGCTCGCCGCGGCCGGCTCGCCGGTAAGCGTCGCGGCGCGCGGCAACACCGCCCTCGTGCCGCTGGGCTTCTTCCCCGCCGCCGCCGTCGTCGACCTGGCGACGGGTGACGTCGGCACGATCCCGCTGCCCGACAATTCCGGCGCCACGGGCGTGGCCTTTTTGAACGACTCTATCGCGTACGTCGCCAACCCGAACCTGGGCACGGTGAGCGCCGTCAACCTCTCGGCGGGGACGGCGGGCCCTGAGATCCAAGTCGGTGTCTTTCCTCAGGCGGTAGCGGTCTGGGGCGACACTGTGCTCGTGCTCAATGCCGAGCTCGGACTCGACTTCCGCCCGGCCCGCCAGGGCGTCGTCTCGGCCATCGACGCGTCGTCCAACACGGTGGTCGGCTCGGTCTTTCTCTCAGGCTTCAACCCGGCGGCGGCCGCTTACCGACCCGATGGCCTGCTCTACATCGTCAACTCCGGCGCCTTCGGCGACGGCAACGGCAGCCTTTCGGTGGTAGACCCGACGACCCTCGACGAGGTCGAGCATTACGACGGCTTCGGCGAGTTTCCCGGTGACATCGCGTTCGATGACGCAGGTCGTGCGTACATAAGCTCCTTCGCTTATGGGATCGCCGTCTGGGACGCCGTCGGTGATACCTTCATCAATCCACCCGACGATCCGCTCGTCGTCGCTGGAGACGCCATCTCGAGCGGCGTCGGTATCGATTCGCCAGGACGACTCTACACGCTGATTCCCGGCGACTGCATAGCGCCCGGCATCGCCATCCGCCTCGACACCCAGCTCGCCTTCGACCGCGAGATCGATGTCGGCGTCTGCCCTATCGCCGTCACCTTCACTCGAGTGGAGGACCAGTGAGCACACGCAGTTGCCTGCTACTGACGGGCTTGGCGCTCGCCACTACCGCCTGCGGCGGCGAGCGAGATACACGGCAACCTGCTCTCACCGGCGGTGAACTGGAGCGGCCGCCCCGGCGCATCGTTTCGCTCATACCGTCGGTCACCGAGACGATCCTGGCGCTCGGCGCCGCCGACCGCCTCGTCGCGCGCAGTGACTTCGATACCGATCCGGCGCTGGCCCACCTGCCGGCGGTCGGCCAGGGACTCACACCCAGCCTGGAGCAGCTCACCATGCTGCAGCCCGAGCTGGTGATCGCCTGGCCCGACAACGCGTCGCGCTCCGTCATTGCCCGGCTCGCCGACCTCGGCGTCACCGTCTACACACCGCAGATCCAGACGCTGGCCGATATCGAACGGACGATCCGCGAGCTTGGTGACATTATGGGACTCGAATCAGCCGCCGCCTCACTCAACGCAACGATCGACGCGGAGCTCGACGCGATCCGCCGGGCCGTGGCCGACCGCGAGCGGCCCACCGTGTTCTACGTCGTCTGGTACGCGCCGCCGACCACCGCGGGAACGGGCACCTACGTCAACGAGCTGATCGAGATCGCCGGTGCCAACAACATCTTCGAGGACGCGCCCGGCCTCTGGCCCACCGTGAGTATCGAGGACGTGCTGAACCGCCGGCCCGACATCGTGCTCCTATCACAGACCGAAGAAATCCGTGTGGACCTCGAGCAGCTTCGCGCCGCGCCCGGCTGGCGCGAGCTCGAGGCCGTCCGCGAAGGCCGCGTACTGCAGATCGATGCCGACCTCTACAATCGCCCGGGACCCCGCGTCATCGAGGCGGCTCGCCAGCTCGCCTACCTGCTCCACCCCGACGCGTTCTCGGACGGCCTCGATCAGTGACGACGCGCAACTCGCTGCGCCTCCTGGCGCTGGCGCTGCTGACCGCCGCCCTGCTGGTCGTGAGTGTCGCCCTCGGCGCCGCCGACCTGCCGCTGCGAACCGTGCTCGACGCGCTGGGCGGAGGCGGCGACGAGCCGGCCCGCGCCATCGTTCTCAATCTGCGACTGCCGCGCGCCGCGCTCGCCGTGCTCGTCGGCGGCTCGCTGGGGCTGGCCGGCGCGGTGTTCCAGGCGCTACTGCGTAACCCGCTGGCCGAGCCGTACGTGCTCGGCGTCTCGGGCGGCGCCGCGGTGGGCGCCGTCGCCGCCGTCGTGCTCGGCTGGAGCCTCTACGCGCCCTGGGCACTGCCGCTTGCGGCGCTCGTGGGCGCGTTGCTCGCCATTACCCTGGTCCTGCGCATCGCCGCCCGCGCCGCCCGCGGCTTCGACACGCGGGTTCTGCTGCTCGCCGGTGTCGTGGTCGGCGCCTTCTTCCACGCGCTCATCCTGTTGCTACTCAGCTTCGCCTCCGCTGATGCCTACCGGTCCGCGGGGCTCTGGATGATGGGCAGCCTTGCCGCCGCCGATTGGTCGGCGGTACTGCTGCTCGCGGCGTACCTGGCGCCCGCGGTGGCCGTGCTGCTCCTGATGGCACGGCCGCTCAACCTGCTCGCCATGGGCGAGGAGACGGCGCTGTACTTGGGAACGAACGTCGAGCGTGTGAAGCTCGCATCCTATCTCATAGCCTCGCTACTCGTCGCCGCCGGAGTGGCGGTGAGCGGGGTGATCGGGTTCGTCGGTCTCATCGTACCTCACGCCGTGCGGCTGATGTGGGGGAGCGATCACCAACTGCTGCTGCCAGCATCGGTCCTGCTGGGTGGCAGCTTCATGCTCGCCGCCGATACCGTCGCGCGAACCGCGGCGGCACCGGCCGAGCTTCCGGTCGGTGTCATCACCGCGCTGGTCGGCGTGCCGCTCTTCGTCGTGCTGCTCACAAGGAGGGTCGTGTGAGGGGGATGCCGGTCTTTGAGGCGCAGGGCCTGCGCTTCAGCTACGAGGGCGCAACTCGACCGGCACTCGACGGCGTCGATCTCCAGGTCGGCGCAAGCTCGCTCTACGCCATCATCGGGCCCAACGGCTCCGGCAAGTCGACGCTGCTGACACTGTTGCTGGGCGCGCTGCAGCCCGCCAGCGGCACTGTCAGCTACGCCGGTCGCAGCCTCGCCGACTGGAGCCGCCGCGCGCTCGCCCAGCAGATCGGTGCCGTGCCGCAGGGCGAGGAGATGGCGTTCCCCATCACCGTCCGCGAGATGGTGACGATGGGTCGTTACCCACACCTCGGGGTACTGGGCCGTCCGGGCCCTGAGGACCGCGAAGCGATCGAACAGGCGATGCAGCGCTGTGACGTGAGTGAGCTGGCCGCCCGACCGATCTCGAGGCTATCCGGCGGCGAGCGCCAGCGCGCGCTCATCGCTCGGGCGCTGGCCCAGCGCCCGGCCACACTCGTACTCGACGAGCCGACCGTCTCCCTCGACATCCGCCACGAGATGACCATCTTCGAGCTGCTCGCCGAGCTCACGCTCCGCGACGACGTCACCGTCGTGCTGGTGACCCACAACCTGAACCTCGCCGCCCGCTACGCCGATCGCCTGCTCCTGCTCGACGCCGGGCGCGCCGCCGCCGAGGGCAGACCCGCGGACGTCTTGTCACAGGAGATCATCGAGAGGGTCTATCAGTGGTCGGTCGCGGTCGCGCCGCACCCCGGCCCCGGCCGCGATGCCGGCGCGCCCCAGATCACCCCGCTCACCGGCGAGGGCTAGCTGTAAAACTCCCGGATCGTGCCGACGACGTGGCGCTGCTGCTCCTCGGTCAGCTCGGGATAGATCGGCAGCGCCAGCGACTCGCGCGCCGCTTCCTCCGCCTCCGGGAAGTCGCCTTCCTTGTAGCCCAGGTGAGACATGCTGGCCTGGAGATGCAGCGGGATCGGGTAGTAGACCTCGGTTCCGATCCCACGCTCCGTCAGGAAATCGCGCAGCCAATCGCGCTTCCCCACACGAATCACGAATTGATTGTAGACGTGGCCGCTGGCATCCTCGGGCAGCCGAACGTGATCCAGCAGGTCCGCCTCCGCGAACAGCGCCCGATACGCATCCGCGTTGGCGCGGCGCGCCGCCGACCAGCCATCCAAATACTCGAGCTTCACCCGCAGCACGGCAGCCTGCAGCGCGTCCAGCCGGAAATTGCCACCCACCACCCGGTGCTCGTACTTCGGCTTGCCGCCCTGCATTCGCAGCACGCGGAGCAGCTCCGCCAGCTCCTCGTCGTCAGTGGTCACCATCCCGCCATCGCCGAACCCGCCCAGGTTCTTGCTCGGGAAGAAGGAGAAGCACCCCATGTGCCCCAGCGCGCCCGCCTTGCGGCCAACTCTGTCCGACGCGCTCAGCGCCTGCGCCGCGTCCTCGATCACCGTCAGCTCGTGCGCCTCCGCCGCCGCGTTTATCGGCGCCATGTCCGCGCAGCGCCCGTACAGGTGGACCGGCATGATCGCCTTGGTGCGCGGCGTGGTCGCCGCCGCCGCGGCCTCGGGGTCGAGGTTGAAGGTCACCGGATCGATATCGATGAACACGGGGCGCGCGCCCAGCCGCACGATCACCGCCGCCGATGCGAAGAACGAGTAGGTCGATGTGATGACCTCGTCGCCGGGGCCCACGCCGATCGCCATCAGCGCCGCCAGCAGCGCGTCGGTGCCCGACGACATCCCCACCGCGCACCGCGTACCGCAGTACTCCGCCACCCCGCTCTCGAACTCGGCGACCTCCGGGCCCAGGATGAAATGCTGCGACTCGCAGACCCGGTCGATCGCCTCGCGAATCTCGCCCTTGATCGACTCGTACTGCGGCCTCAGATCCAGCAGTCGGACTTCCATCACATCCCCTCTATTCTCGTTACAATTCTACTGCGCTACCAGTTCGCAATCGCGGCTGGGCCGAGCGACGACGACGCCGGATATGACTACTACTCGGCCGGACTGGGCATCGGGGGCGGCGGCGCGTCAGCGTTGTAGATCGCCCGCGAAACCAGCCACGAACCGTCGGGCTGTTTCCGCAGGATCGCCAGCATCTTGCCGTCCTCCGTGATCGGCTCCGGCACGCCCGGCACCTCCACCGTCGCCGAATAGGCGCCCCGCATGTAGGCGAGGTCGCCCCGCCCGTCGATCTCCAGAGCCCGCTGCGTGAACTCGGTCGTCGTCAGCGGTCCCCAGTTGCTCGTCGTCCAGGCCTCGATGGCTGCCCGGCCCTCGTGCAGCGGCTCGTTCGGTGGCATCCGCACCGCATCCTCCGTGAACAGCGCCGCGAAAGCCGCGAAGTCTTCCGCCAGCAGGGCCTCGACCATCCGTCGCTCGGCAAGGTCGTTGATCGCCGCCACATCCTCCTCCGAGAGCCGGTCGGCTCCCGGGCCCGGACCGGCGCAGGCCGCCCCGGCAAGAACGGACGCGAGCGCGGCTACCAGCACAGAACGCGCAGTCATGATGACCTCCCGGATCTGTGATTAGGGTAGAGACAACCGCCAAGTTAGCGGGAGCCGGTCCGCCTGAACAGTTCCACCGTGCGCCGGTCTTGACCGCTAGCCCGGACCACCCGGGGTAAAGGGCGACCGCCGGCGCTGCTCCTCGTACCGGTAAGCGCCCGGGAAGTCGGCACCCTTCTCGTTCTTCTTCGCGCTCCAGCTCGCGATCTCGATCCGCAACACCGAGGTGCGGTCCAGTTCCTCCTGGTCCGGCGGCCGGTAGTCACGCTCCGGCTTCAGCTGCGGCGCGTACTTGTCCATCAGCAACTGCAGAGCGCGCCGCTTCTCCTCATCATCGTCCACCACGCTGCCGCGTCCGAACACCGTCACGCCTGCGTACTCGGCGCTGAACTCCGCCGCCGCCTCGCCGGGAAGCAGACGCCCCAGTTCCGCCACGCTGAAGCAGACCCGGCCGTCGCGCTCCAGGTTCGACCGCGTCCGCCCCTCCCGCGCCGTGTGCAGGTAGATGACGTGCGCGCCTTCATCGTACACGTACAGGTTCGTGTGGATGTACGGCTGCCCGTCCGCCACGGTGGCCAGCGCGCCCCAGGCGCCCGAGTGCAGGAACGCCTCGATCCACCCCTCGTCGGTCACCGCCTTCTCGCGCCGCCGCACCTCGTTTATCGGCCAATCCTGTTCTCCGGCCATGCGTAGCCCCTCCGATAAGCGTCAGCGACCCCTATAAATAGGCCCGTCGCCGCCCGCCACAAGAGACCCCCGCAGCGGCGTTGTACGGTGGCCGCCAGGTCACTAGGTTGGTGGCAGCGCAGCCTGATACGCTCGGGCCCGGGCACAGCGCCCTTCCTGTGAAGACTGGGGTTTGACCGGTGAAGCCGTTCCTGGCCGAACTGAAACGGCGAAAGGTCGTCCGCGTCGCCATCGTCTACGTGGTGGTGGGCCTGGTGGTGGTGGAGGCAGCGAACAACCTGTTTCCGGCACTCAACCTCCCCGACTGGACCGTCACCCTCGTCGTCGCCCTCGCCATCCTCGGCTTTCCCGTCGCCGTCGCACTGGCCTGGGCGTTCGACATCACGCCCTCAGGGGTCGAACGCACCGCCGACCTGGACGTCGGTGCCGAAGCACGGTCCATCGCCGTCCTCCCCTTCACCGATATGAGCGCCGATCACGATCAGGAGTATTTCGGTGACGGAGTGGCGGAAGAGGTGCTCAACGTACTGACGCGCATCCCGGACCTGCGGGTCGCCGCGCGGACCTCTTCGTTCTCCTTCAAAGACAAAGGCTGCAGTATCCGCGAGATCGGCCGGGAGCTCGGGGTGGCGACGGTGCTCGAGGGAAGTGTGCGCAAATCGGGCAGCCGACTGCGGATCACGGCCCAGCTCACCGAGGCGCCCAGCGGTTTCCACCTCTGGTCCGAGACGTACGAGCGAGAACTCAAGGACATCTTTGCCGTCCAGGACGAGATCGCCCGAGCCATCGCCGACACTCTACGGGTCACGCTACTGGGAGAGCAGGACGCGCCACTGGTCAAAGTCGCGACGGAGAACCCAGAGGCCTACGACCTTTACTTGAAAGGCCGGCACTGCTGGATCCGGCGCTACAAGTTGGGCCTCCAAACAGCCCTGGAGTACTTTGAAAAGGCCAGCGAAAAGGACCCCGACTACGCTCTTCCCTATACCGGCATCGCCGACGTCCACACGATTCTCGCGATCTACGGACTTCTTCACCCAGCTGAAGCCCAAGTTGTAGCCGAGGAGGCGGCCGAGAAGGCGATGGCCCTCGATCCCGAACTGCCCGAGGCCTATTTCTCCAAGGCGTTGGTGGTAGCCTGCTTCGAGTTTCGCTGGGAGACCGGCGACGAGCTACTCAAGCGGGCCGTCGAACTCAATCCCGACTTTGCCGCGGCACGCGCCTGGAGGGGCATGTCGTTGGTCGATGTCGGAGTGCGCGTCGACGAAGGTTTCGAGTACACTCGGCAAGCATGTGCCCTTGACCCGCACTCGCCTTACATCCGGGGTATCGCCGGTCTGACCAACCTCATGGGCAGACGTTACGAAGAGGCGATCCGCCACCTGGAGCACGCCCTCGAGCTGGAGCCGGAAGACGTTTTGGCCCTGTATTGTGCCGGATCTTGCTACAGCGCTTTAGGAAGGTACGCGGACGCCGTCGCCACACTGGAGAAGGCGGCCGCTCTCTCCCACAGGATGGCGTTCATCATCGGGCTACTCGGCGCCGCGTATGGGCGGGCGGGCATGATGACCGAGGCTCAGGCCATGCTCGAGGAATTGCGGGAGCGCGCGGGTCGAGAGTACGTGACCCCGGTGGCCCTGGCCTGGGCCTCTGCCAACGTCGGACTGCCGGAGGACGCGCTCCGCTATCTCGAGCAGGCGCTGGTGGAAGCCAAGCCTACGCTCTGCAACTCCATCCGCTACCCGGTCTGGGACGCGATCCTGTCCGACCCCAGGTACATCGCCGTTGTAACCGGGATGACCTACGAGCCATGGGATCTCTCTTCGCCGAGCTGAAGCGCCGACGCGTCTACCGCGTCGCGATCGTTTACGCCGCCGTCGCCTTCGTCATCTGGCAGGCGGCGGAGATCGCCTTCCCCGCCCTGCGGCTGCCGGACTGGACGCTCACGCTCGTCGTCGTACTGACGATCTTGGGGTTCCCCATCGCCCTGATCCTCGCCTGGGCTTTTGACGTCACGCCGGAAGGGGTGAAGCGGACCGAGCCGCTCGAGCCCAGCCACGTCAGCGTGAGGCAGCGCTGGCCTATAGTCGCGACGCTCGCGGTCATCGCGCTGCTGATCGCCGGCGGTATCTTCTGGTGGATTCGTCCTCGCGTCCTGGGACCCGTGGACCCGAGCGCCCAGGTCATCGCCGTGCTCCCCTTCAACACCTCGGGCCCCGGCGTCGAGCTGCTCGGCGAGGGGATGGTCGACCTCTTCTCGGCCAACCTCAACGACGTGGGCGGAATCCGGACCGTAGACTCGCGCACCGTGATGCACCGCTGGCAGCAGCGGGCCGCCGCCGGGCGGCTCGACCTGGAGGGAGCGCTCGCCCTGGGCCGCGACGTGAACGCCGGCTCCGTCCTGCTGGGCAGCGTGGTCTCCACCGGGCCCGCCGTCCGCATGACCGCCGAGCTGTACTCGGTCCGCGGCGACGAGCTGGCCCGCGCCCAGGCCGATGGCCCCGCCGACAGCGTCCTGGCGCTGGTGGACGGCCTGGGGATCGACTTGCTGAGGGAGATATGGCTGGCGCGCGAGCCGCTACCTCACCTGCGCGTCAGCGCCATCACGACCACCTCCGTAGACGCGATCCGCGCTTACCTGGAGGGCATGCAGCACTACCGGCGCTCGGAATGGGATGCGGCGATCGTCGCCCTCCAGGCGGCGGTAGAGCGAGACTCTACCTTCGCGCTCGCCCACTACAAGCTCGGCAGCGCCTACGGCTGGAGCGTGCGCCACGGCCTGGGGGCGCGGGAGACCCTGACGCACAGCGAATCGGCGCTCCGCCATGCCGACCGACTGCCGACTCGCGAGCGCACGTTGATGGCGGGCCACCTGCTCCACGAGCGCGGGATCACGGCGGCGCTCGACACGTTGGAGACCTATGTCGCCCGCTATCCCGACGACGTCGAGGGCCGGTTCCTGCTGGCGGACGTGCGGTTCCACATGCAGCACATCGCGGGGTTCGAGCTCGAAGGGCTCTACTCGGGCTTCGAGCAGGTGCTGGAGCGTGATCCCTCGTTGACCCCGGCGCTACTCCACCTGCTCCAGTTGAGCCTCGCCTACGACGACAGCGCCCGCTACCACCGCTACCTCGACGCCTACGAGGCGGGTATGGCCGACCCGTCGGAGGTCGAGCTCTTCCGGCGGGCGACCCTGATCTGGACTCGGCCGGATTCCCTGCCCCCGGAGTTTGGGGCGGCAATGGAGACTCAGCCCGGCCACTTGAGCTTCTGGCTCACCCAGGCCACGTACGCATCGGACCGGATAACGCCCGACGTCCTGCTCGAGTTCGTCGATTCCGCCGGCGAGGCCATCGAGGTTCCAGACGAGTTCGGCGGTTCCGCAGGTTTCCTCCACTTCTGGAAAGGCGAGATTCTCTCCAGCCTCGGACGGCTAACCGAAGCCAAGGCGTCCTACGACAGTCTGCCAAAAGACTACCCGTTGCCCGGCGAACTCTTCAGCCTCCTGCCGGTCATTGCCGGGCTCGCCGACTCGTCCTACGCGACGCAAGCGGTAGAGCTGATCTCGGACCCGCCACCGGCCCCGGGCTTCGCCCAACTCTTCGACTACTTCCGCATGCTCTACGCCCTGAGCCAAGGCGACGCCCTGGCAGCCAGAAGTGCGGCACAGCAGGCACTGGTGCCGGAAGCTGTTATCGATACGGCTGTCATGGGCGGGCTGGTCAAAGCGGGATTCGGCTGGGCCGATCTCATCGACGGCGACACGCTATCCGGCTTGCGGAAGCTCGACGAGGGGATCGCGGAGGCCGGCTACGGCATGTTTACGACAACCCCTTTCACGACACCGCTTCGCTTCGTCAGAGCGGCGGCGCTGGCGGCGCGTCCTGACACGCGCGACCGCGGGATCCGCCTCTTGCGCTACGGCCTCTACCCCTGGGATACGGATTACCTCGCACTCCGCTATCTACTCCTCGGGCAGGCGCTCGAGGACAAGGGTGATCGCGCCGGCGCGATCCGTGCCTACTCCCACTTCGTCCGCCTCTGGGAGAACGCCGATCCCGAGCTGCAGCCGCGGGTCGAGACCGCACGGCGTGCGCTGGAGCGCCTGACCACCGAAGGGACCTCACCATGAGCCACGACCCGACGCCCAACAGAATGGGTCTGAACGACTAGGTCGGAGGTGCAGCTTATGATACGAGAGACGCTTCTCTTGCTGCTCGCCCTTTTCGCCGCCGGCGCGACGGCCCCCACACAGACCGCGACGGCCCAGAATCAGTCGGAAGACGAACAGGCGGTGTGGAGCCTGGAGAACGCCTACTTCGCCCACCTCGCTGCGAAAGAATTCGAGGCGCTCGAGAGCTTCTACCACGCGGACTTCATCGGCTGGCCGTCCCACTCGCCGGAACCGGTCGGCGCCAGCGCCGGAAGGCGGTCTCTGGAAGAGCTGCTGGCGGAGGTCCAGGTGCTCTCCATCCAAGTGCGCCCTCAGGCAGCCGTGATCCGCGGCGACGTCGCCGTCACGCATTCTTTCGTTGACATGCAGCAAAGCGATGCGGCAGGAGAAGCATCGTCGTACTCGTACCGAATCACTCACACCTGGCTGAGAGAGGGTGGGACGTGGAAGATTCTCGGCGGCATGAGCGCACCGTCAGCACCGTAAGAAGCGTAGGATCCGGACCATGAAGGCATTCCTGGCTGAACTGCGACGCCGCAAGGTTTACCGCGTCGCGATCGTCTACGCCGCCGTCGCCTTCGTCATCTGGCAGGCGGCCGAGATCGCCGTCCCCGCCCTGCGGCTGCCCGACTGGGCGCTGACACTCGTCGTCCTGCTGACCATCGCCGGCTTCCCCGTCGCCCTGGTGCTCGCCTGGGCGTTCGACATCACGCCGTCGGGAGTGAAGGCGGCGGAGCCCGGCAACAAGGCCGCCGCCATGATAGCAGGCGTCGCAGTCGCGGCCCTCGCCGTGGGCGTCACCTGGCTCGTCCTCCACGACAGAGCCTCCGCTCCCGCTCCCGACGCCAAGTCGATTGCGGTCCTTCCCTTCACCAACATGAGCGCCGATCCCGAGAACGAATACTTCAGCGACGGGATCACCGACGACATCATCCTCCACCTGTCGAAGATCGCCGACCTCGACGTCATCTCGCGCACCTCCGCCATGCGGTACAAAGACACCGACCTCGGCCTGCGCGAGATCGGCGAGCAGCTCGGCGTCGCTACCATCCTCGAGGGGGGCGTCCAGCGCGCCGGCGAGCGCGTACGGATCAACGCCCAGCTCATCGATGCGCGGACCGACGAGCACATCTGGGCGGAGCAGTACGACCGCGAGCTCACCGACATCTTCGCCATCCAGAGCGATGTAGCACAGCAGATAGCCGCCGCTCTCCAGGCGACGCTTACAGCCGATGAGACGGAGCGCATCGGGAGAGCGCCGACCGAGAACCTCGAAGCCTACGACCTGTACCTGAGGGGCCGCCACTTCTGGAGCCAGCGGGGAGAAGGGTTGCGGCGCGGACTACACTACTTCCAGCAGGCGCTGGAGCGGGACCCGAACTACGCCCGCGCCTACGCCGGTATCGCCGACTGCTACAATCTGCTCGGCTTCTACGCCTACCTCCCACCGCACGAGGCCTTCCCCGCCGCCCGAGCGGCTGCGCTCCAGGCGTTGGTGATCGACGAGGGGCTCGACGAGGCACACACATCGCTGGGCTTCGTCAAGCTGTACTTCGATTGGGATGCGCGTGGCGCGGCGGCGGAATACCGGCGCGCCCTCCAGCTCAACCCCAACTCTCCGCAGGCGCACCACTGGTACTCGTCAGCCCTGATGGTCCTGGGTCGGGTCGACGAATCCATCGAGCACGCCCGACACGCCGTGGAGATCGACCCCCTATCGGTCTACGAGAGCGTCGCTCTCGGTTGGCAGTTGATCAGCGCGCGCCGCTATGCGGAGGCGCGAGAGCGACTGAGGAGGGCGATCGAACTGGACCCCGACTTCCCGATCGCGCATTGGCTGTTGGGCGAGACCAACGCGTACGATTCCCGGGTCGCCGAGAGCCTGATCCACTTCGAGAAGGCCGTCGAGTTGTCCGGAGGAACCCTATGGTTCCTCCCCTCGCTCGGCTGGGCCTACGGTTTGAACGGCGACGAGGACAAGGCGCAAGAGATACTCGCCGAGCTGTTCGACCGATCGAGGCGAGAATATGTATCGCCCTTCGGCTACGCGTTGATCCGCCTGGGCTTGGGTGAGAAGGACGCGGTCCTCGACTTCCTCGAGCTGGCATTCGTAGAACGCAACCCGAACATGATCGGTATCCATTACTACCCAACCTGGGACGACTTCCGCTCCGACCCGCGGTTCATCGACCTGGTCGAACGGATTGGGGTCGCCGCTCAGTCGCTGGGAGAGTAACTCTTCACGACGCCCGAACCCACGCAGCTCGCCAGCTCAGCGAAGCGTGGGTCAGATCTGAAGGGATCGTACTGAAGGTCCTGATGTATCGAGAACAGATAGGGACTCTGCTCAGCCACCGCCTTAGCCAGCCACTCGAAGAACTTCTCCTCATCGCCCAGACCGAGATAGCCCCAGTTGAGCATTAGCGGCGAAACGTACTCCGTGGTCATGCGTTGCGAGAGATCGTCGATGAGCTCCAGCGCCTCATTCCGCCGCCCCGCTCGGCCGTACCACATCGCCAGCCCGCCCTTCCAGAAGTTGGCTCCGTCGGAGAGCGCCAGAGCTCGCTCGCCGCTCCGCACCGCTTCCTCGAATCTGGAAGCACAGGAGTAACCCCAGCCTAACAACCAGACTGCCATCAGATATCGCGGATCCCGCTCGACTACCCCTTCCAGTGTGCGGATTCCACCTTCGGTATCTCCGGCGTAGATCTTCAGCACACCCAACATCGAGGTGATGTAGGACGAGAGCGGATCAAGTTGCAGCGCGATCGCCAGGTGCTCGAACGCTTCCGCGTACCGTCCCTGCGCACCGCACAGAATCCCGTACCAGGTGTGAGCCTCCGCGTTGCCGGGGCTCAGCTCGATGGCACGTTGGTACTCCTTCTCGCTTAGGTCCCATTCGAATCCGTAGAAGAAATGGGACCAGCCGAGCGATGCGTGCGCCTCGCTGAGCCCCTCATCCAGCTCCAGCGCCCGGAACACGGCAGCCTTACCCTTCGAGCGCCCCTCATCCGGCGGAAGGAAACCGTAGATACCGAGGACCGTGTAGCAGTCGCCGATGCCTCTATAGGCCAACGCGAAGCCGGGATCGATCTCGACGGCCTTTTGGAAGTACTTCAGCGCCGCTTCCAGTCCAACCTTGTAGCGCTGGTCCCAATAGTACCTGCCTCGTAGATAGTGGTCGTAGGCTTCCATGCTCTGCGTGGACGCCCTGACGAGGTCTCGCTCCGGCTCGCCCACCAGGGTCGGGCGCAGCGTATCAACGATCGCACGCGAGATCTCGTCCTGGATCGCGAACACGTCCTCCAGCTGCCGCTCGTAGGTCTCCGACCAGAGATGGTAGCCGTCCTCCGCGGTCACCAGCTGCGCGGTGACCCGCAGCCGGTCGCCGGCGCGCCGCACGCTCCCCTCCAGGACCGAGCGGACTCCCAGGCTCCTCGCGATCTCTCGCACGTCTTCCGACCTGCCCTTGAACTGGAAGGACGAGGTCCGTGCGGCCACCCGCAGCTCCTTCACCTTCGTCAGCGCGTTGATCAGCTCCTCCGCCATCCCATCGCAGAAGTACTCCTGGTCTCGCTCCGGACTCATGTCGGTGAACGGGAGCACCGCGACCGAGGCAGGCTGCGGCTCCGCCGTTGTGGAGAGGGACTCAGCGGCTTCCTCGCCGTCTGGGCCGGCAGCGGAGTGCGACGGGGCGGTTCGCCGGATCCCTTCAGGGGTGACCTCCAGCGCCCAGGCGAGGACCAGCGCGATGGGAAAGCCGATGATCACGATCACGACGACGAAGGTGAGCACCCACTCGGGGAGATGCAGCGCCGGGAAAGTGATCTCGGCGACCTGCCAGATCGCGAAGGCGACGACGGCATAGACCACCGCTACGCGATACACCTTCCGTCGTTTCAGCTCGCCGAGCAGACGACCTAGCCTCGACTCCGCTTCACCCACGGAACCCCCTGCCAGCGCCAGCGCCCTTCACGACGCCCGAGCCAACCTGGCTAGCCAGCTCGATGAAGCGCGGATCAGACCTGAGATAATCGTACTGAGCATCCACGTGAATGGTGAACAAGTACGGGCTCTGCTCCTCAACAGCCTTGGCGAGGTACTCCAGTGCCTTCTCCTTCTCCTTCAAACCGAGGTAGCCCCAGAGCAGGAAGAGTGGGGAGACGTACTCTGAGGCCGTGCGCTCGCTCAGCTCAGCCAGAATCGACCGCGCCTCTTCTTCCCTTCCCGCACGACCGTAGAAACCTGCCAAAGCACCCTCGAAGAACGGGGCCTGTTTCGCGAGCGTTGCCGCCCGCTCCGCCATCCTCACCGCATCATCATGCCTACCGGCCAAGCTATAAGTATAGGACAGAAGGAACAGAGCAAGCAGGTACCCCGGCTCTCTCTCCACGATCTCCTCATAATGCCGTATCGCACTTTCGAAATCTCCCGTCAGAACCTTGACGTTACCCAACTGTAGCGCGACGAAGGGATGCAGCGGATCGAGGCGCCGGGCCGTCACCGCGTGCTCGAGCGTCTCCTCGAATCGTCCCTGCGCGACGCAGAGGATGCTATACCAGGCGCGCACCTCCGCGTTGTTGGGGTTGAGCTCGATCGCACGCGCGTATTCCTTCTCCGCGGTCTCCCAATCCCAACCGTTCCAGAAGTGGACAAAGCCCAGCGAGGCGTGGGCCTCGCTGAGTCCGTCATCCAGCTCCAGGGCCCGCAGCGCTGCGCCCAATGCCTTCGGCATCGCCTCATTCGGCGGAAGATATCCGAAGACCCCAAGTATCGTGTAGCAGTCGGCGATGCCCCGGTAGGCGAGCGCATACTCGGGATCGATCTCGACGGCCTGCTGGAAGTACTTGAGCGCCGTCTCCAACCCCACCTCGTAGCGTTGGTCCCAGTGATACCTCCCACGCAGGTACCAGTCGTAGGCCTCCGGGTTCTCCGTCGATGCACTGACCAGCGTCGGCTCTTCCTCTCCCAGCAAGGTCGGGCGCAGCGTGTCAACGATCGCACGCGAGATCTCGTCCTGGATCGCGAACACGTCCTCCAGCTGCCGCTCGTACGTCTCCGACCACAGGTGGTAGCCTTCCTCCGCACTCACCAGCTGCGCCGTCACCCGCAGCCGGTCGCCGGCGCGCCGCACGCTCCCTTCCAGCACCGTCCCAACACGCAACTTCTTCGCGACCTCACAGACGTCTTCCGACTTCCCCTTGAACTGGAACGAGGAGGTGCGAGCCGCCACCCGCAGCTCCTTCACCTTCGTCAGCGCGTTGATCAGCTCCTCCGCCATCCCGTCGCAGAAGTACTCCTGGTCTCGCTCCGGACTCATGTCGGTGAACGGGAGCACGGCGATCGAGGCAGGCTGTGGCTCCGCCGACCTGGGGTCAGGCTCAGCGGCTGCCTCATCACCCGGACCAGCAGCGGGCTCGAGCGTGGGGGTTCGGCGGATCCCTTCCGGAGTGACCTCCAACGCCCAGGCCAGGACCAGCGCGATGGGGAAGCCGAGGATCGTGAGCAGGACGATGAGCCGAAAGGCCCAATCGGGGAGAGCCAGCCCCGGGACCAGCTGTTCCGCGGCCCCCCAGATCACGAAGGCCACCACGGCGTAGACCACCGCCACGCGATAGACCTTCCGTCGCTTCAGCTCGGCGAAGAATCTGCCCAGCTTCGAGGTTGGCACGGTCACGGGCATAGCCCAGGCTTCCAGCGGATCGACGCGATTCAGGACGAGGAATCTCCCTACACAAGATGCCCCGGCGGCATTGCCAACGGCAAGCCGCGGCTGTGCAGCCCCGATTCTCCCTATTGACCGGAAATCCGTGCGGCGGCCGGCGAGGTTCCGACCCGTCGGCCACCAGAACCTGACGGGGCCACCTACTCCAGGAGGTTCATGCGGCGCAGCAGGTCTTGGAAGCGCGGGTCGTCGCGAAGCGGATCGAAGTGGGGCAGCAGCTTCAACCAGGTCATTAGCATGTCATGCTCTTGATATGCTCGTTCCAGCCACTCGAACGCCTCATCTACCCTGCCGAGTGCCGCGCTCACAAACGAGAGAGTTGTGGGCGGGACGTACTCGCCGTGCGACCGTGCGACGAGCTCGTCATAGATGGCCTCTGCCTGCGCCTGGCCGCCAGAAGCTGCATAGGTCAGAGCGAGCTCCATCAGCGACCACGGATGGCGACCGGCCAGACCCATCGCGGTCTGCAGCGCCTCGATCGCTTCCGGGTAGTCTGAGTCGAGTCGGTAGGCCATGCCGAGTATGTGGTTCGCGTGCCAGGATGCTGGGTCGAGCTCCAGCGCCGTGCGGAGTCGCTCGATCGCTTCCGGAAACCGTCCCAGCCACGCGAGAACCTGCCCCAACCAGGTATTGGCAAGCTGGGCGAGCGGATCGAGCTGTACGCCGCGCCGCAGCTCGGCCAGCGATTCCTCGAATCGTCCCATCGAGGCGAGGAAGAAGCCGTACATGGAACGGGCCTCTGCGAGGCCGGGATTGAGCTCGAGCGCCCGGAGAAAGTGCTTCTCGGCATTCGACCACTCGAACTCGTGCGTCCAGCTCAACCGACCCAACGAAAGGTGTGCTTCGGCTAAAGTCTCGTCCAGCTCGAGTGCCCGGGTCGCCGCCTCCCGAATCTTCGGCAGCGCCTCCTGCGGACGGAGGATCCCGGTACCGCCGAGCCACACGTAGGCCTCGGCGATACCGGCGTGCGCTAGGGCGTACTCGGGATCGCAGGCGAGTGCCTGCCGAAAGTGCTCGAGTCCCTTCCGCGGACCCTCTCCCCCCTGGTTGACGAAGAACCGTCCCTTGAGGTACAGGTCGTAGGCTTCGAGGCTCTCGGTCGGCGGCCTGACCAGCCGCTCCGCCACGCCGGCTGCGAGCGTGACCTGCAACTTGTCCGCTATCGCCCTCGCGATCTCATCCTGGATGGCGAAGACGTCCTCCATCTCCCGGTCGTAGCGCTCCGACCACAGGTGATAACCATCGGCGACGTTGATCAGCTGGGCGGTAATCCGAAGCCTGTTCCCGGCCTTCCGCACGCTCCCCTCGAGCACCGTCGCGACCTTGAGCCTGGCTCCGACCTCGGCGATGTCCGGCGCCTTGCCCTTGAACGCGAAGCACGACGTGCGGGCCGCGACGCGCAGATCCCTCAGCTGAGCCAACGCGTTGATGATCTCTTCCGTCATCCCGTCGCTGAAATACTCGTTCTCGGGATCGTCGCTCATGTTGGCGAAGGGCAGCACCGCGATCGATCTTCGCTCGACATCATCCGCCACCGCAGGCCGTGCGGTCGATGGCGCGGGGGCTGGTTCGGCTCCGGCCGGCTCCGTGCGCCGCACACCCTCGGGCGTGATATCGAGCGCCCAGGCCAGGACCAGCGCGAGCGGGAAGCCGAGGATGGTGAGGATCACGACGAACTGCCAGGCGGCGCGCGGGAACTCGAGCGCATCGAAGATGAGCTGCCCGCCCTCGATCACGGCGAATCCGACGACAACATAGACCACCGCCACGCGATACACCTTCCGTCGCTTCAGCTCGGCGAGGAATCTGCCCAGCTTCGGGGCTGGCTCGGTCACGACCGTAGTCCTGGCTTCCAGGCGAGTTGATGGTCTTCGGGGCCCAGAATCTCCCCGCACAAAATGCCCCAGCCCGGTAACACGCGGCAAGCGCCCCCCCGCTTGCCGCAGCGCCCCGGCCGTCCCATGTTTATGCGCCTTTCACGCGGGGGACCTGCCGGAACAGGATGACGGGAGCATGCGGCCAGCGGCTGCGCGGCCGCCCGACATCAAGGAGGATATGGGACATGGCGGGCATCTATCGTTCGCTCTACTACGCCGACGTCACGGTGGGCAGCGGCGGCAGACTCACCATCCCTCAGGAGATCCGCGAGGACCTGGGGATCGAGGATGGCAACACGCTGACCCTCCGGGTCGAGGAGAGCCCCGACGGCCAGCGCCAGATGGTCATCTGGAAGTCGGCCCAGCAGACGGAGGAGTAGTCTCCCCTACCCACCGGGCCGCCGCGCTCCCGCCCGGGCCCGTCCCCGGGGTCCGGCCCGGCCCGTATCAGCCCGCCGGTGTCGAGCTCGCGACCCCGTGGATGTAGTCCTTCAACATCCGATTCTCGAAGGCCGTCTCCCGCAGGCTCTTGCTCACTACGTCGCCGATCGAGATGATCCCCACCAGCCCACTCTCGTCCAGAACCGGTAGGTGACGGATCCGGTTCTTCGTCATCACGCCCATCACGTAGTCCAGATCATCATCGGGGACGCCGATGATCAAGTCCCGCGTCATCACATCAGCTACCAGCCTGTCCTTTATCTCCTCGCAGCGCTCCGCCACCTCCCGCAGTATGTCGCGCTCCGTGACAATTCCCAATGCAATGCCGCTCTCCGTCGTTACCACCAGACTGCCGATGTTGTGCTTGTTCAGCCGCATGATCGCGTCGTGGAGCGTCGCCGCTCCGCCGATCGTCACGACGTCGCTCCCCTTCTCGCGTAGGATGTCCTTGATCCGCATCGGTTGGGGCTCCTTTCCGGTAGCCGCCGCCAGGGCAAGAACAGGCGGCGCACGAGGTCTCTCCAGCCCTGGCCGCCAGATCTACGAACTACGCTCGCCTGCAGAACGATTCTTATTATCGCAGACGCCCGCCCTGCACGCCAGTGCTCGTAAGCGACACCACATGTCTCAACGCCGCCCCACAGGCGCTGGCAGAGAGTGCGACCGCCTGGAGAAGAACGGAGCGGGTCGAGGAAGTAGGGAAGTCAGATCACGCGACCAAGAGAGCATGTGAGCATTCGAGGTCTGAAGTGGGTAATCCCTGACATTCTTCCAACTTCAATGGCTCGATTGCTCAAGTGCTCACCTGATCCGACGCCCCCACCTCCCGATCAAAGCTCCCGAACGTGGATATTCCTGAAGTACACCGGGCTACGATCGTCGTGGTTCTGCAGCCCGATATATCCGCGGGGCGCGAAGTCCTCGACCTTGCCGCGCGGTTCCGCGTCCCAGTCGATGACCTTCACGTCGTTGAGCTCGACCTCGATGTGCGAGCCGACGAAGCTGATCTTGAAGTGGTTCCATTCGCCGGGCGGGTTGGAGGCGGCGGCGCTGGGCGCCTCGGCGTCGTAGACGGCGCCGGTCCGGTGGATCCCTTCGCCGGCGTCGTTGATCTGGATCTCGAAGCTGTGATAGATGTAGTCGTCGCTGGTCGGGACGCCCGGCACGCGCACGAAGACGCCCGAGTTCGTCTCCTGATCGGAGCACTTGAAGTCGAGCTCGAGGACGAAGTCGCCGTACTCCCTGACAGCGTAATAGAAGAGCCCCATGCCGCCGTGCGAGGTGAGCACGCCGGTCTCGGGATCGAGCTCGAAGTAGCCGGGCCCGAAATGCTCCCAGCCGTCCGTCGTGTACGTGCCATCCTGCTGCTTGAGGATCTGCTCGTAGCCCGGCCCCATGCTGCTCTCCTGCTCTCTCGTGGACTTCTCACATCCCGTGTAAAGCGCCAGCGGCGCCAACACGACAATAAGAACTACCAGCACGCGCCTCATATCGTCTCCCATTCAATCCGAAACGCTCATACTTCAGATTTCGAAGTTCAACTTTCGACCTTTGCCTCGTAATCACCCCCGCGGATTCCACTCGCCGCGGGCCACCGCCGGCACATATTCGTCAAGCCCCGGCGGCGGGAACGGGATCGTCTTCTCCTGCTCGGCGCTCATGTACGCGGTCATCAGCAGCTCCGCCACGTTGACCCCGTCATCGAAGTTCTCGGCCGGGCGAACGCCGTCGAGAAAAGACCGAACCATGTGCCGGTTCTCGCCGGTATAGCCGTACTCGCTCGCCTCGTCGCTCACCACCGGCATCAGCCCCATCTCGGCGTTCTGCTTCTCCACCAGGTCCTCGCCGACATCTCCCTGCACCATGCGGGAGAAGAAGATCTTCGGACCCGCATCGAGCGAGTTGACCGACAGCGAGTACTCGGGCCCCAGCAGCTCCATGCTCAACCTCAGACCCGCGCCGACGAAGCACCACGAGGTGGTGACCTCGACGATCCGCTCGTTCCCGTCTCCGTCCCGGTACTCCACCAGGGCCCGGGCGAAGTCCTCGGCGGGCCGCGCCAGGTAGTCGGTCGCGCCCTCGCTGTTCTCCGAGAGGATCTTCGCGTAGCTCGGCTGCTGCCATTTCAGGCACGACGTGTGTGCCGCGACCTTGACCGGCGTCAGCGTGTCACGCGGCGCTCCCGGCGCCGTGAGAAGAAAGCGGGCGACCTCGACCGAGTGGCACATCATGTCGTTCAGCACACCGCCGCCCTGCAGTGACCCCTCCCAGAACCAGGGCATGTGCGGGCCGCTGTGCTCCTCCGCCGCCCGCGCCAGGTAGGGCGGCCCGGTCAGCGCCGCGCCGCGCGTCCAGAGGATCTCCTTCCCCCTGGTGACGGCCGGCGAAAAGAGCTGGTTCTCCAGATAGCCGTCGAGCAGGCCGACCCTCTGGACCAGCTCGAGCATCCTGCGTGCCTCGGCGACGTTCCTGCCCAGCGGCTTCTCGCAGGCCACACCCACCAGCTCGCCCTTGCCCGACTCGACGGCGTCGACGAGCTCTTCCATGATCTCGAGGCGCGTGAAGTTGGGCGCGCAGATCCAGACGGCGTCGATCGCCGGGTCGGCGACCATCTCGGTCACCGACTTGAACACCTTCGCATCGCCGACGCCGAGCTTCTTCGCCAGTGCCGCCGCCTCCTCCGGCGTCCCGTCCGGGCGGCCGGTCACGCCGAGGATGTCGGAGTCGCGGACGCCGACCCACGAACGGATGTGGAACTTCCCCACGAACCCGCCACCGATAAGTCCAACACCGAGTCTCTTCCCAACCATTGTGAATCTCGCTATTTCGGTCCTTCAGCGATCCCCTGCGACTGGGCCTGCACCGCCGCCGCCGACGGTAGACCACCGCTCTCCTCGCGGAAGAAGAGCAGGAAGGCAAGGGCACAGACGATTGTCAGCACGCAGGGGACGAGGAACACGTTGGTCCAATTCGTGACCGCATCGGTGGTGAAGACGTCCTTGATCCAGCCGGCGAACAGGCTGCCCAGGAAGCGTCCGAAGCCGAGCGCCACAATCGCGATGAGGCTCTGCGCCGAGGCCCGTATGTCGGGCGGCGCCACCTTGTCCACGTAGATGAACGCCGCCACGAAGAAGAACACGTAGCAGAACCCGTGCAGCGCCAGCGACGCGATCACCAGCCAGGCCGGTGTTCCGATGGCGAAGATGATGTAACGTACCGGCCAGGCGATCACGCCGATCGCCAGCGTCCTCCGCATCCCGTACTTCTTCAGGAAGTACGAGAGCAGGAACGCCATGACGAAGATCTCGGCCACCTGCGCGATCGTCATCACCAGCGGCGTGTTGGCCGTCGCCACACCGATCTGCTCCGACTCGAGGAACGGAGCGGTCAGTATGTAGTAGAACTCGAGCTCCGTCGCCACGACGAAGGTGATCCCGACGAAGATCGCGAAATCCTTCACCTTCAGCATCTTGAGCGACTCGAGAAACGCCCACGGCTTCACCCCCTCCTTCTGAGGAGGCGTGTGCGGCAGCGTCAGCGACTGCAGCGCCATGACGATCGAGAACAGCCCGGCGAGGAACAGCATGTCGCCCTGCAGGCTGGGAATCGCCTCGCCGCCGGCCAGCTGGCGCCAGCCGGTCAGCAGCCAGCCCGCCGCGATCCAGCCCAACGTGCCGCCTACGCGTATCGGCCCGAACTCCTCCTCCGAGTCCTTCAAGTTGATCATCGCGATCGAGTTCGTCAGCGCGAGCGTCGGCGCGTAGATCAGGCAATAGACGAGCATCAGCACCGTCATCACGGTGTAATCGGTCGTGCGCGACACGACGAGCAGCAGCAGACCGCCCGTAAACGCCAGGAACGCGATCACCTTCTCGGACGAGAAATATCGGTCGGCGACCTGGCCGCCGATGAACGGCGAGATGATCGTCGCCAGCGGCAGAAGCGCGTAGATGACGCCCGCCTGGAAGCCGGTGAATCCGAGCTCGTTGATCAAGTACACCGAGAGGACCGGGGCCCAGGCGCCCCAGATGGCGTACTGTAAGAACATCATTATTCCAAGGCGAAGCTTGGCGCTCACTGTTCGCTCCTTCGTGCTGCGTTGGATCGTTTACGACGCGCGCCGCAATGAGTGATCAGTGATCGGTAATCAGTGTTCAGTACGAGTAACCGGCAACCAGTGACCGATGGCTAGCGAACGACGAGTCTCGAGCTTCGACCAAACGCTAACACCGACCACTGGTTACCGGACTCCGCTCACTGACCACTGATTACTGATTACTGATTACAGATTACTGATCACCCGCCTCTCAGACTATCCTCCTACGAACCGGGTCCCACTCCACCTTGCGGCCCAGCTGGTAGGCGCGGGTCGCCATGTGGCAGGTTATCGCCTCCTCGAAGCCGCGCTCGATGTTGCAGCTGGTGTCGCCGCCGTTACGGATGACATCCAGCCACTCCTTGATGTGCAGGTGGTAGGCGCTGACCCGCTTGCCGCCGCGGTAAGTATAGAGCAGTCCCCGGCTGGCGAAGTACTCCTCGGTCGCCGATGTCACCGCATCGATACCCTTGAAGCCCGGCCGGTAGGTGAACAGCGGCAGCGAGGGGTCGATGATCTTGTCGTCGATCTTCTGCTCGAAGCGCGTGGACTCGCGCTCGGCCCTGACCGTCAGCCCACTACCGACCTCCATGGTGGCGTCGTGTCCCATGAAGACCTTGCCGCGCCCTTTACCGTTTGCCAGCGTCGCGCTGTACATGAAGGTCAGGTCGCGGTCCGGATACTCGTAGACGGCCTGAAAGACGTCCGGCACGTCGCGGCCGTCCTTGTAGAAGTAGATGCCGCCCGACGCCACCGCGCTCTGCGGGATCCCCAGATCGAGGATCTGGTTCACGGCGTCGTACTCGTGTGACAAGAGGTCGCCCGACAGGCCGGTCCCGTAGTCGAACCAGCAGCGCCAGCGGAAGAAGCGCTCCAGGCTGAACGGGACAGAATGGGGCGCCGGCCCCTCGAACTGTTCCCAATCGATGGTCTCCGGGCTACCCTCCTCGTGGATCTCGTACTGCCAGGCACCGTTCGGGCTATTGCGATTGGTCGTCGTCTCGATCAGGGAGATGGGCCCGAGGATGTCCTGCGCGATGATCTCCCGGGCTTTCATGTGGCTTTCGACCTGGCGGTTCTGGTGGCCCAGCTGGAAGACGATGCCGGAGCCCTTCACCGCCTCGTACATGGCGCGCGCCTCATCCTCGGTCCGCGTCATGGCCTTCTCACAGTAGACGTGCTTGCCGGCAGCGGCGGCATCGACCGTCATCTGCGAGTGCCAGTGGTCGGGCGTGGCGATGATCACCGCATCGACGTCGGGGCTCTCGAGCAGGTCGGTATAACGAAGGAAGCGCGTCGCCTCGGGCATGACACGGCCGCCGCTCGGACGCAGCTCGACCCTTGACGCGGCGAGTCCTCGCTCGGCCCGCACGTCGAACACGTCACACACCCCCGTGATCGAGATGTTCAGGTCTTCCTGGTCGATGTAGCTCTGGTACCAATCGTTGCGCGGGTCTTCTCTCATCTCCTCCTGCCGGTCCGCGACCCACTCGGGATGCGCGAACCCGGCGTTCCGGACCAACGATTCGCCTTCGCCGCCGAACCCGATGATCCCCACGCGTACGTGGTCGCCGGGACTCCGGGAGATCGCCTCCGGTATATAGGCCGGCGCTCCTTCGCTGACCCCTAGCTCGGCCAGGATCTCCGACCGCCTGAAATCCTCTCCCGCCTTCTTCTTGAAGAAACTGTAGAAGAAGACACCGAAGATCGGGATCGACGCCAGCGCCTTGATGACGTCCCGACGCCCGATCCCCTTACCTGCCGTCTCCGTCGCCTCGGGCTCCTGCCCGGCTTGACCGGCGACGTCGTTTACGCGCTCGTCGCTCATCATACTCCCTCCGCAGCAGTGAGCACCTCGCGGGACTCGCCCCCGGCGATGCGCTTCCAGAAGATCAGCCTGTCCAGGCCGACGATTTTGCCCGTCGGATAAGCCAGCAGTACCACCAGCGCCGCCAACTCGATCAGCACCTTGTTGACGATCAGGTAGGCACCCTCGGCGGGCATCGCATACGTGTACCCGACGAACGGCGGCGCCGCGATATAGTAAAGGGACAGCGCAACGATGCCGGCAATCGTCGCGGCCCGGGTCAAGCACCCGAGCAGCAGACCCGCGCCGATCGCCATGACGCCCCAGCTATTCAGAAAGTCGACTACTCCCAACGCACCCGGACTAGCCGCCAGCGAGATGAACAGGTCCGAAAACCACCACTTCGATTCCGACAGATAGCCGGCCGACGTCCAGTACGGGTTCGACAACTTGGCGAGCCCTTCGTAGAAGAAATGCCACCCGATGAGCATCCTGAGGGCGACCAGGGCCGTTAGCTGGAAGTTGCCGTAGCTCGGTGAACGCGCGGCTCCGGCCGCGGCTCCGCTTTGCATCATGACCATCCCTCGTATCCGTTGAGGTGACGTGCGCTCTTCCACCCGCTCGACCGGCGTTGGCACCCATCCGTGTCGATGATCAGGCACTCGCAACGCGGCAGCGATTCCACGAACCGTACCGCCTCATGGGAATCCATGACGAATAGGCTGGTCGCCAACGCGTCGGCTGCCATGGCCGACGGCGCGACAATCGAGACGCTCGTGTTCAGGTCCGGTGACCGGCCCGTCCTCGAGCTGACCAGATGGTGAAAGAGCCGCTCACGATCGAAGTAGATCTCGTAGCTACCCGAGGTCGCCACGCTCGCATCGCGTAGGTGGAGAACGTCGGGGAAGTTCCCGCCCTTCGCCGGATCCTGGACGGCCACCGTCCACGGCCGCCTCTCCTCTTTCGTGCCGGCCGCCCGGATGTCACCGCCCGCGTTGATCAGGTAGTCTCTGACGCGGTGCTTCGAGAGCACGGCGGCCATTCGATCGACGATGTAGCCCTTGGCGATCCCGTCCAGAGTAATGCCCATCCCCGCCTTCTTGAACCCGATCGTCCCGCCCGCCAGCTCGACATCCCGCGAGCCGACCAGCTCCAACGCCTCGGCCAGCTCACGCCGGCCCGGCTCGCGCGGCGTCGCCCCACCCAGCTCCCGCTGGAACAGGTCGATCAGCGGCTTCACCGATATGTCGAACGTGCCGGCGCAAAGCTCGTGGTAGTGCAGCGAGCGCTCGATGACCGTCGCGACCTCGGGCGGCGCGCCCCGCAGCCGCCCCTCCTGGTTCAGGCAGGCGACCGCCGAGGCGCCGTCGAAGCGGTTGAGCAGCTTGACCAGCCGGTCCATCTCCTGGAAGGCGCGCCCGATCGCCTCCTCCGCCCGCTCGCGGGAGCGTGCCAGGGCCGAGATGGAAACATACGTACCCATCGCCGGCCGGCCCCCCGTAACCTTGTGGGTAAGTCGATCGATGCGGACCGCGTCGCTGGCTACGGCGTGATTCTCGACGCGCTCCAGGCCCAATTCCGCAAGGGCAGACAGCTTCCGGGCGATTCGGGCGGCCTCTTCCATGGAGCTTGGATTTTGGGCTGTTTCTGGGGCGAGCGGGCAATATAGGGAGGGCGACGGCGGTTGGCCAGCGGGGGGAGGGAGGCCGGGATGCCGGGGCCCTGAGGCGGTGATCAGTGACCGGTGATCAGCAATCAGTGATCGGTAATCAGTAATCGGTGATCAGTGATCAGTGGAAGGTGGGTGCAGGTCGCCCCGCCACTGATTACTGATTACTGATTACTGATCACTTCACTCCTAACGATACTCCTCCGCAAGCACCTCCCTGACCCGCTCAAGCAACGCTCTTGTCGAGTGGATACCCTGCTGCTCGCTCAGTGAGCTGCCCTCGTACTCGATCCCAACGTATCCGCGGTACCCGGATTCCAGCACGATACGCAACATTCGGAGGTAGTCGGTGTGGATCTCGTTACCCTGCTCGTCGAAGTCATGGGACTTGGCGCTCACCGCTTTGGCGAACGGCATCAGCTCGGCGACGCCCTGATAGCGATCGTACCAGAGGTCCTCCTCGATCCGGAAGTTGCCGAAATCGGGCAACGTGCCGCAGCGGGGATGATCGACCGCCCTCATGACGCTCGATAGCCAGGCGCCGTTCGACGAGATGCCGCCATGGTTCTCGACGATCACGTTTATCTCACGCTGGTCGGCGAACTCGGTCAGCCGCCGCAACCCGTCCACGGCGAGCTCACGCTGCACGTCCGGGGTGCCCTCCGACCTGGCGTTCACACGAATCGAGTGGCAACCGAGGTACTTCGCCGCCTCGACCCACCTGTAGTGATTCTCGACCGCAGTCGTCCGCGCCGCGTCGTCCGGATCACCCAGCGCGCCTTCGCCGTCGCACATAATGAGCAGGCTCCTGACACCGTGATCGTCCGCCCGCGCCTTCAGCTCACTCAGGTACGCCCAATCCTCCGCCTTGTCCTTGAAGAACGAGTTCACGTACTCGACGGCGTCGAGCCCGTAATCCACCCGAGTCACTACGGGGAATTCCAGGTTGTCCAGCTCGCCCGCGTTGAGCGTACGATGCAGCGACCATTCCGCCAGCGAGACCTTGAACAGCGGCTCCTGCGCCCGCCGTTCGGAAACACAGCCGACTAGCGAGAACGGGCTGGTGAACGCGACGACGGGCACGGACACCCCGATTCCGGCAATAAACCTGCGGCGGTCCATTATCTCGGCGCCCGATAGTACGGGTCTCTTCCCATCGAGTGGTCGGTCACGTCTATAACCTCGGCGACCTCGGGGATCATCTCCTTGATCAAGCGCTCGATCCCCTGCTTCAGCGTGACGGCAGCCATACCGCAGCCCTGGCAACCGCCGGCGAGCTGCACGAAGACCACATTATCGCGCACATCTACGAGCGTGACGCGACCGCCGTGGGACGCGACCGCCGGGTTTATCTGCGTCTCGATCAATTGCGCTACCCGCTCGGCCAGCTCGCCCGTCGGCGCCTCGGATCCGAGCGGCTTGACGTTCGGATTCACGACGTTGAAGCCGCCACCGTGCGCGCCCTCCACCCAGTCGACCGTCGCGCCCTCCATCTTGTCGGCACTCGCCTCGTCGATGAAGACCTTGAACCCGCCCGCTTCGACGACCGTGTCACCGGGCTGCTCGTCCTGCTCGTCGACCAGCGCCAGCTCGTAGTTGGGCGCCAGCGGGCTGTCCGCCTGGACCGATACCCGCAGCGCGACCGGGCTCTCTTCCTGCTCGATGAAGGCGAGTATCCGCTCTCGCGCATTGTCAGTAAAGCTGATCATTGCTGCTCCTCGGGTTGCCTCCCTTGGGCCCGACCACGGGGCCTGGCCTAATCCTCGGGACGGTTGGTAATATCAACCCTAATATAGCAGGGTCCCCGGACGATGCAGCCGCCCGGGGATGCCACGACGCTACCCCCAGCGGAGGGTCGCAGGATGGCCTCGCAGACGAAGATCCGAGTCGAGAAGGGCGACATCACCGAGTTCCGGGGCGACGCCATCGTCAACGCGGCGAACAACCGCCTGCTCCTGGGGACCGGCGTGGCCGGCGCCATCGCCCGCAAAGGCGGCCCCAGCATCCAGCAGCAGTGCGACGAGCACGGCCCTATCCGCGTCGGCGAAGCGGCGATCACCGGTGCCGGCGACCTGGCGGCCCGCTACGTGATCCACGCGGCGGCGATGGGCGACGAGCCGGCCAGCCGCGTCTCGATCGAGGGTGCTACGCGCGACTCGCTGCGGCTGGCGGACGAGAACGGGGTCAAGACGATCGCCTTTCCCATCCTGGCTTCCGGCGTCGCTGGGTTCCCGGTCGATGAGGCCGCCGCGATCATGGTCACCGCCATCCGGGGATACCTGGCCGAAACCGAAACCGAGATCGATGAGGTGGTGCTCTACGGCTATTCGGACGCCGACGCCGGGACCGTGCGCTGGGCGCTCGAGCAGAACTAGCGCTCCCTTGCCAGCTGCCCGCGCCAGGCGCTATCCCTAGTACGCGCCTCACTCGTGGGAGGACCCGATGCCGTCGAACAGCTGGACTCCGGAGCGCTTCGAGCAGGTCGCCGACTACTTGGCCGACCGGCTGGTACTCGAATCGGCGGCGCTCGACATCTACGGCCAGCTCGCCGACGGCCCGCTCGGCGCCCTCGAGGTCGCCGACCGCCTACGCTTGGAGCCCGGAGCGACCCAGCTCTTCCTCGACGCACTCGCCGCCCTCGACCTGCTGGTCAAAGACGGCCGCAAGTACTCCAACAGCGAGGCGGCGGACCGCTACCTGGTCCCCAGCTCGCCCGAATACCTCGGCCACCGCTTGATCGTCGCCCAGCAGAACTGGGAGCTGTGGAGCCGCCTGCCCACCGGACTGCGCACCGGCAAGCGCCAGCGCGAGAGACGACTATTCCTCGATGAGCCCGAGGCGACCCGCCACCTGCTGCTGTCAATGCATGCGCGCGCGCGATCCCGGGCCGCCGACATCCTGGGCCGCGGGCTGATCGACTTGCAGGGCTGTCGACAGATGCTCGATCTCGGCGGCGGCGCCGGCACCTACTCCATCGCCTTCTGCCGCGCCTACAAGGACCTGCGGGTTACCCTGGTCGACCGGCCCGTCGCGGCCGCCGTCGCCAGGGACGCCGTCGCCTCCGCGGGCCTCGAAGACCGCATCAGCATCCTCGAGTACGACGTAGACGAACGCGAGCTGCCCAGCGACTACGACTTCATCTGGATGTCGAACGTCATTCACAGCCGCAGCTACAACGCGAATCGCGCGCTCCTGGAACGCCTGTTCAACAGACTGCAATCGGGTGGCAAGATAGCGATCCAGGACATAATCATGGACGAAACACGGACGCGCCCCGCGCGCGGCGCCGTCTTCTCGCTGCATATGCTCCTGAATAATGGCGTTGGCCGCTGCTACACGTTCCAGGATATCCATACGTGGCTGGCGGGCGCGGGATACAGCGAGGTGCGTTGGATCCGCGACGATGACGAGGACCAGACGATCGTGAGGGCGACCAAATGACCGAACACGACACGGAGAGCGCGCGGCTACTCGAGCTGCACGAGGCGCATGTCAAAGCGTGGAACGAGTTCGACCTCGGAGCCCTCGGCAAGATATACGATGCCGACTGCTATATCTTCGATACCATCCCGCCCCCCGTCTTCGGCGGGCTCGGGGAATTCCTCGAACACATGATTCCGGCGCTCCAGTCGTTCAACGCGTTCGCGCTGCGCACCTACGATCACGTCGTGCGCGTCGACGAACGGCGCGACGACCGCATCGGCTGGATTGCCTCGCGCTACGAGATCGAAGCGCGCCGCGGCGAAGGCGTTCACCGCCGCTGCGGACGCTGGACCGAGATATATGAGAAGGGCGACGACGGGTGGAAGCTCGTCCACCTCCACTCGTCCGACGATCCAGAGGAGCGCTAAAGTTCAGAAGAGCGACAGCTGCGAGCTCAACTCGTCGGGATCGGTAACCGGCTGGCCCAATCGCTGAAGCAGCCGCCGCGCGCTCGCCGGTGAGTGGCCCTCGTAGTGGTTGTTGTAGAAGCCGTAGATCTCCCGCACCTGGGCCGAGAGTTCCCGGAGGACTTTCGACCAACCGAGGATCTCCGCCGACCGATCGAACCGCGCCTGTGAGTAGTCGGACAGCTGCGGCCGGTCGCCCAGCCACCGAAAGTAGGCAAGCTCCGCCGTCGGGCTGAGCGCCGCCTCCATAACCCGCTCCCGCTCGATCCACGGGCCGTCCGACAGGGCGTGTGCCACGCCCGCCGAGCGCAGCGCATCGTACGTACGCTCGCCCAACCAGTCCGGATGGCGGAACTCGACCGCGAACCTGATGCCCGGCGGCAGCCGCCGGAGGAACGATTCCAGCGCCGGCCGGTCCGCCGGCGTGAAGTCCGGCGGCAGCTGCACGAGGATGACACCCAGCTTGTTCTCGAGTAGCTCCGCCCGCTGGCAGAACGTCTTCAGCACCTCATCGCCGCCGCGCAGCCGCAGCTCGTGCGTGAGCTCGCCCGGTAGTTTCAAGGTGAAGCGGAACGATTCCGGCGTGCGATCGTGCCAGCCCAAGAAGTGTGAGGCCGGCGGCACGGCGTAGAACGAACTATCGACCTCGACGGCCGAGAACGCCTTCGCGTAGACCGACAGGTACTGCGAGCTCGGCGTGCCCTCGGGGTAAAAAGGGCCCCGCCAGTCGGGATACGACCAGCCCTGTGTTCCGATGTGATACTTCGCGCCCACCGGCCGTCAGCTCCGCTGCGGTCGCGATGGCCGCAACTCGACGCGACTGGGAAGAGCACGGTTTTCGTGCGCCAGCAGCTGCATGACGGCCCTGGCCACATCGTCGGGCGCGAGCTTCCACGACTCGCCGCTCCGCTCCCTGCCGTTGAAGTGGGTGTCGACGCTGCCCGGCATGACGCAGCTCACGCGGATCCCGTGATCCCGCAGGTCCAGCATCAGCGCCTCCGTGAAGCCTAGCAGACCGAACTTCGACGCGTTGTACGCCGTGCCGCCGGCGAAGGCGTAGCGGCCGGCAAGACTGGCGATGGTGATGACCCAGCCGCCACCTCGCCTCTTGAGCTCCGGTACCGCCGCGTGACAGCAGTGGTAGACACCCGTCAGGTTGGTGTCGATCACCTGGTGCCAGGTCTCGGGCTCGATCTCGTCCACCGGCCCGAAGCCGCCCCCTACGCCGGCGTTGGCGATGAGGATGTCGAGCCCGCCGAATTCGGCCACCGCCGTGGCGATCAGCTGCTTCACGTCCTCCAGCTGCCGCACATCGGCCGCGATGCCCAGCACCCGGCCGCCGCCCCCCGAGCTCAGCTCCGCCGCAGCTTCCGTCGCCTCCGGCTCGCGACGCGAGCAGAGCGCCACGTCCGCGCCCACATCGCATAGCGACCTGGCGATCGCCCGTCCGATCCCTTTGCTGCCTCCCGTTACGACCGCGACCTTCCCTGTCAGATCCGTCATGCTCAGTTCTCCGGCCACTGCTGAATGAGCTGTACCGTACCGCCGGCGACCGTTGACGACGGCACCGCCGGTACGATCCAATGCTCGACCAGGTACATGATCTGGGCCCTTTGCCTGGACATCCCGCTGCTGTCACTATAGTCGGCGGCCGTGACGATCACCGTGTCGAGATCTGGGACGACGAATATGTGCTGTCCCCCGTAGCCAGAGGTATAGGGCACGTCATTACCGCTCATCTCTTCGAACCACCACTGATAGCCATACCGCACGTCGCCCGAGACCGTCAAACGCGGTCGGGTAGATTCCGCCACCCATTCCGTCGAGATGACCTGCTCGCCGCCCCAAACCCCGTCCTGAAGAAAGAGCTGCCCGAACTTCGCCATGTCACGCCCGCGCACGTACAGCGAGCCGTGCGTCCCCACATGCATCCCACCGTTTATGCTCGGCCACACGACCGGCACGATGCCGAGCGGCCCGAACAAATATTCCGCGGCGTAGTCATCCGCCGGCACGCCCGTCGCGTTCCTCAAGATCGCTCCCATCGTCAGCGGGCAGCCGCTGTTGTAGTACCAAACGGTGCCCGGCTCCTCTACCAGCGGCTTGCCGAGTACGTAGGCCACGTAGTCAGAAACCACGTGGCCCCTGATGTTGTCGTTGTTCGGATCGTACGTCGGAGTCGAGATCTCGTTCCACTCGAGTCCGGCCGCCATCATCAGGCAGTGCTCGATCGTTATCCGTTCCTTGCCACCATCGAACAGATGGGCGTATTCCGGCAGGTAATCGACCATCGGGTCGGTGACACTGCCGATCTCACCACGATCGATGGCTATCCCCACCAGTGCTGAGGTGAAGCTCTTCGTCGTCGACTGCACATGCTGCAGCGAATCTCGCTCGAAGCCGTTGAAGTACTCCTCGAACACGAGCTTCCCGTTCCGCGCCACCAGCAAGGCATGCATGAACTCGTAGCCGCCGGCACATATCTCGTCCACCATCGCGGCGAGCCGTTCCGCGTCGACGCCCTCCGCCTCCGCCGTAGAGGTCTCCCAACCATCCTCCAGCTGCTCCGGCGGCAGGCCGCCCCAGCGTATCCGCACGCCGACATCCCGATCAGACCGCCAACCGTAGTCGTCCTCTGCCACCGCCTTCAGCACATGCCTGCCGAGGGCCTCGTCCCGCGTATCCCAGCGGAACAGATACGGGCTCGTCGAATCGACACCCAGATAGCTGTTGTCGGTGTACAGCCAGACAGCGACCACAACGCCATCCGGGTCCGACGCCGTCACTTCGACCGCCACCGTGTCACCGCGTGCGAAAGCCGACCCCGCCAGCGGAGTTGCGATCGAAACCGACGGCGCAGCGTTGTCGGGGCCCGAGGACGACGAACAGGCCCAGGCGAGGACCGGTAGCAGCAGGATCAGATCAGCGAACCGGCGTCGCACTCGCGTAACCCGTACCGACTGTTGCAGCCGGCAGCACCGCCGGCAGAATCCGGTACTCAAACAGGCTCATCACCCGTCGGCCCTGGTCGGGGCTGACTTCCAACACGGAAGGAGTGGCGGCCGTCACAGCCACCAGTTCGAGCTCGGGAACGACAAAGATGTGCTGGCCGCCGGTGCCGGCTGTGAACGGAACGTCATAGCCGTCCATCCGCTTGAACCACCATTGATAACCATACCGAAGGTCAGCGTACACCGTCAGCCGCGGCAGCGTCGATTCCCTCACCCACTCCTCCGAGATGACCGACTCGCCGTCCCAGAATCCGTCCTGAAGGAAGAGCTGACCGAACTTCGCCATGTCGCGCGGGCGCAGGAAGAGCCCTCCGTGCGTTCCGATATGCCCACCGCCCATCACCAGCCAGCTCGACGGCGCGATGCCGAGCGGGTCGAAAAGATGCTGGGCAGCGTACGCGTCCGCTCCCCACCCCGTCGCGTTCCTCAGTATCGCGCCCAGCGTCATCGAGCAGCCACTGTTGTAGTACCACACGGTGCCCGGCTCCTCCACCAGCGGTTTCCCGAGGATGTAGGCGACGTAGTCAGCGCTCCGGTTTCCGACGGTGTTGTCGTTGTTCGGATCGCTGTGGGGTATCGAGTGCTCATTCCATTCCAGCCCGGCCGCCATCATCAGGCAGTGCTCGATCGTCATACCCTCCTTGCCCCCATCGAACAGATGGGCGTATTCCGGCAAGTAGTCGATCATCCGGTCGGTGACACCGCCGATCTCTCCACGATCGATGGCGATCCCGATCATCGCCGACGTGAAACTCTTCGTCGTCGACTGCACATGCTGCAGCGAATCTCGCTCGAAGCCGTTGAAGTACTCCTCGAACACCAAGTTACCGTGCCGCACCACCAGCAGCGCGTGCATGAACTCGTAGCCGCCGGCGTAGATCTCATCCACCATATCGGCGAGGCGCGCCACATCGATCCCCTCGGCGCTCGCCCTCGCCGTCGCCCACCCGTCATCCAGCTGCTCCGGCGCGATGTCACCCCAGCGTATCGTCACGGCCACGTCGCGCCCGGACGTATAACCGTCGTCGTCCGCAGCCACCGCCCTCAGCACATGCCGGCCAATGTACTCGCCATGCGTTTCCCACCGGAAGAGATACGGACTCGTCGAGTCCACACCCACATGTCTGCTATCGACGTAGAGCCGCACCGCGACCACGGCACCGTCGGGATCCGATGCGGTTACCTCGACCTCGACTCTATCACCGCGCATGAAGGTCGCACCGGCGAGGGGCGCCGTGATCGAGACGTCCGGAGTATGATCCTCGGGCCCCGTGGACGACGTGCAGCCCCAGGCGAGGAGCGGGACGATCGGCAGCAGCAGCCTTAGCCGGGCTTGGCTGTTCATGACGGAAACTCTGTTCGATTACACGTTCTTGGTGCAACAATATACACCCATCGCGCGTCCGGCGTGCTCCCGCCGTCGCGGGTCAGCGACGGCAGCTCGAGCCCGACTCCGACCACGACACAACCTTCCCGCCTTCTCGACCTGCCGGGAACCGAGGCACCCACCACCTTCGTTTGTCCTCCAGTGCCAGATCTGCCGGTTCGTCGGCTCGGCTTAAGCGCCGACGGCCGCCTGCGATTAGCCCCAATTGGCCGGTGCAGACCGGCGGGAGGTTCGTTCATGAACGACAAAACGCGGAAGTTGACCCTGCTGGCCTCGGCCGGCGCGCTGCTCGCCAGCGGCGCCTGTCGGCCGGAGGAAGACCCTCGGAACGAGATGTCGTTGGCCGCGGCCTCACCGAACGTGGTGACGATCATAGCCACCGACTTCGCCTATCAGGTCCCGACCGAGATCCCGGCCGGGCTCACCACGCTGGCCATGGTCAACCAGGGCAGCGAGGCGCATCACGCGCAGCTGGTCAAGCTGGACGACGGGAAGAGCCTTGCCGACTTCCTGGCGCTGGCGCCCGGCGCGCCGCAGCCGGCGTGGGTGTCGTACGTCGGCGGCCCTAACGCCGCCGACCCGGGCACCACGGTCACGGCCACCTCGATCCTCGAGCCCGGGCACTACGCGATCGTCTGCTGGATCCCCAGCCCGGACGGCGTGCTGCACATCGCCAAGGGGATGGCCGCCGAGTTCGACGTCACCGGACCGCTGCCGGCCAACACGGTCGAGCCGACCGCCGATATCGTCATGACGCTCGTCGACTACGGGTTCGTCCTCTCTGAGCCGCTCACCGCGGGCTCCCACACGATCCGCGTCGAGAACGAAGGTGGACAGGGCCACGAGGTAGTGGTCGTCAAGCTGATGCCCGGCAAGACGCCGGAGGATTTCGTGGCTTGGGTCGAGAATATGGAAGGCCCACCGCCGGGCAACATGCTGGGCGGCGTGGTCGATATCGATCCCGGCGCTCACGCCTTCTTCGACCTCGACGTCGAGCCAGGCGACTACGCCCTGATCTGCTTCCTACCCGACGCCACAGACGGCAAGCCCCATTTCGTACACGGGATGATGAAGCTGGTCCGCGTCGCCTGACCTCGACGGCAGCTCGCAACCAATTCGGAGGGAGGCCCGGCCCCAGCCTCCCTCTCGTCTACTGCGGCGCACCACCCGACTGACCCCGCCCCTCCAGCTCGCGCAAGATCGGGCCGAGCACCGCCCAGACGTTCTCCGCCACGATCGCCTGACCCTCCGCCGTCGGATGGTTGCCGTCCGGCTGGTTGAGTTCCGGGATCCCCGCCACACCCTCGAGCAGAAACGGTATCAGCGTCGCGCCGTTCGCCGCCGCCAGCTCCGGAAAGACCGCCTCGAACTCGGCCACGTACGGCTGACCTAGGTTGGGCGCCGCACGCATCCCGGCGATCACGATCCGCGCGTCCGGGTGCGCCGCCCGGGTCCGGTCGATGATCTCCTGCAGGTTCGCGCGCATCGCCGGGATATCCTGGCCGCGCAGCATATCGTTGGCGCCCAGCTCCAGCACCAGGACCGCCACCTGCTGTCGCAGCAGCCAGTCGATCCGCCTTAGGCCCCCGGCCGAAGTCTCGCCGCTCACCCCGGCGTTCACCACCCGGAAGCCCAGCCCCGCCGAGTCGATCTTCGCCTCGATGAGAGCCGGGTAAGCCTCATCCGCCGCCAGCCCCATCCCGGCGGTCAGGCTGGTGCCCAGAAACAGCACGGCCGGCGCCGACGTATCTGTAGGCGAAACCTCCGCCGAGGGCTCGCCCCGGTCGGGATGCCCCTCCTCAGGGCCACAGGCGAGGGCCAGTGCGGCGAGCACGAAGACGAGTATCTTTCGGACCATGATGATCATCGCTAGACGACTCGAGCAGACCTACATGAGCGGCGGCCGACCGCTCACGGTCCTCTTTGACATCGATCTGGAGATCGAGGCCGGCGACGCCGTCGCCGTCGTCGGACCCTCAGGCTCCGGGAAGACGACGTTGCTCGGCCTGCTCGCCGGGCTCGACCTGCCGTCCGCCGGCCACGTCGAGCTCGACGGGCAGAACCTGAGCGAGCTGTCCGAGGACGAGCGCGCCGCCGTCCGCGCCGAAAAGGTAGGCTTCGTCTTCCAGAGTTTCCAGTTGATCCCTACGCTCACCGCGCTGGAGAACGTGCTCGTACCCATCGAGCTGCAGGACGCGGCCGCGCTGAGCGCCGCCGACGCCGAGCGGCGGGCAACGGAGTTGCTGGAGCGCGTGGGTCTGGGCGATCGGACGCACCACTACCCCGCCCAGCTGTCCGGCGGCGAGCAGCAGCGGGTGGGACTGGCCCGGGGGTTCGCCAACGGGCCCAAGATACTCATGGCCGACGAGCCGACCGGCAACCTGGACGCCGACACCGGCCGTACCGTCATCGACCTAATGGTGAAGCTGAACCGTGAGGAGGGCACGACGCTCGTCCTAGTGACCCACGACGTCGAGCTCGCCTCGAAGGCGCACCGCATCGTTCGCCTGAGTGGCGGCCGCATCGTCGGCGACGAGCCGGTGATAGCGGCATGAGAGCCCGCTTCACCCTGGCGATGGCGCGTCGCGAAAGCCGCACGACGCGCCGGCGCCTCGTGCTCTACATCGTCGCCATCACGCTCGGCGTCGCCGCCCTCGTCGCCATCAACTCCTTCAGGGCGAACGTAACCTCGGCCGTGCGAGACCAGGCGCGTGACCTGATGGGCGCCGACCTGCAGTTGGGCAGCCGCTGGGAGTTCTCCGACGACATCGAGGCGCTGATCGACTCGCTGCACCAGGCGGGCGCCGAGGTCTCCCGGGTCACCTACTTCACCTCGATGGCGCTGGCCCAGCGCTCCGGGCTCACCCGGCTGGTCGAAGTCATGGCACCTTCGGGCGGCTACCCCTTCTACGGCGAGCTGACCACCGACCCGCCGGGCCTCTGGCAGGCGTTCCGCAGCTCGCGCCAGGTGCTCGTCGACCCGGCGGCGCTCGTCCAGCTCGACGCCGCGCTCGGCGATACGCTGGCCATCGGCCGCGGCCGCTTCGTTATCGCCGGTACCGTCACGCGCCTGCCCGGCGACATCGGCCTGCGCTCTATCGTCGGCCTACGCGTCTACGTCCCCGCACCCTACCTCGACGAGACCGGGCTGCTCCGCTTCGGCAGCATCTCGTACCATCAGGTCCACCTGAAGATCGATGACCGCGAGGCGGTGAACGCTTTCGTCGAGACGCGCGACTCGCTGTTCGAGGCGAACCGCGTCTGGACTACGACGGTCGACGAATACGAGGAGAACTTGACCGAAGGCCTCGATCAGCTCGCCAGTTTCCTGGGCCTCGTCGGCCTCGTCGCCTTGCTGTTGGGCGGCGTCGGCGTCGCCAGCGGCGTACACGTCTTCGTCAGCGAGAAGCTCGACACCGCAGCGGTGCTCCGCTGTCTCGGCGCACGCCAGCGCCAGACCTTCGCCATCTACCTGCTGCAGGCCGGCCTCATGGGCCTCAGCGGCGCCGCCCTCGGCGTCGGACTCGGCCTGATCGTGCAGGCGGTCGTCCCGGGGGTACTCCGCGACTTCCTGCCGCTCGATGTTCCCTTCCACCTCGAGTGGACCGCGATACTCGCCGGGCTCGGGATCGGGCTCTGGGTTTCCCTGATCTTCGCCCTGCTGCCACTGCTGCGCATCAAGGACGTCGCGCCACTGCGCGCGCTGCGCCGCGATTACGAGAAGTCTAAGCGTCGCCGCGACCCCTGGCGCATCGCAACCTACGCCGCCCTCGTCGCCAGCCTGCTGGTTCTCACCATCTGGCAGGCGCCGCAGCCGCTCGTCGGCCTGGCGTTCGCCGCCGCCGCCGCCATCACCGCCGGCGCGCTCGGACTCACCGCCTGGGCCCTCATCCGCCTGACGCGCCGCTTCTTCCCGCGCCGCGCCCGCTTCACCCTGCGCCAGGGCATCGCCAACTTGTTCCGACCCCATAACCAGACGGTCGCCGTCGTCCTAGCCATCGGCTCCGGCGTCTTCCTCATCACCCACCTCTACGTCGTACAGAGCAACCTGCTGCGGCAGCTCACCGTCGAGACGCGACCCGACCGGCCAAACCTGGTGATGTTCGACATCCAGCCGGACCAGGAAGCGGGCGTTACACAGACAATGGACGAGCACGGCGCGCCGGTCATCGATAGCACGCCCATCGTGCCCGCGCGACTCACCCACGTCGGCGAGCGCAGTGTCGACGAGATACTCGCCGACTCCAGCGGACCGCGCATCCCACGCTGGGCCCTGGTCCGCGAGTATCGGCACACCTATCGCGACAGCCTGGCCGGCTCCGAGCGCTTGATCGACGGCCAATGGTTCTCGGAGGAGGAACCTACGGAAGGCATCGCTCGCATCTCCATCGAGGAAGGCATCGCCGAGGAGCTGAGGGTTGATATCGGTGACCGGATGACCTGGGACATCCAGGGTGTCCCCATCGAGACCGAGATCACCAGCGTGCGGCGCGTCGACTGGGCCCGCTTCGAGCCCAACTTCTTCGCCGTCTTCGAGCCCGGCGTGCTGGACGACGCGCCTCAAAGCCTGCTCGTCCTCACCCGCGTCGAGGACCCCGTCAGCCGCGCAGAACTGCAGCGCGATCTGGTGGTCGACTACCCCAACGTCGCGACCATCGACATCACCGTCATCATCGAGGCCATCGATTCCATCCTCAGTAAGGTGGCGCTCGCCATCCGCTTCATGGCCCTGTTCAGCATCGCCTGCGGCCTCGTCATCCTGGCCGGCGCCATAGCGACTTCCCGCTACCAGCGCGCACGCGAGTCCGTCCTGCTCAAGACGCTGGGTGCCAGATCCCGCGTCATCAGCCGCATCCTCGCCACCGAGTACTTCGCACTCGGATCCTTCGCCGGACTCGCCGGCGTAGCACTCGCCAGCATCGCCGCCTGGATCGCCGTCAGGTTCCTGTTCGAGATGAGCTTCAGCCTGCCGGGGCTACCGCTCTTCGCTCTCTGGGTGGGAACAGCCCTGCTGACAACGGTGATCGGCTTGGCAAACAGCCGCGATGTGGTACGCCGAACACCACTGGCTGGCATGCGCGACTTCGCCGAATGATGGGATGATCGCTCTACCGGCCACCGGCTACCGACCTACCGCACACCGCAGACCGCACACCCACTAATCGACAAGCGTCCCCTCCTCCCGCCGACCCCGCCAGTGCCGCAGCAGCTCCTCCATCTCGCGCTCCAGGAACGCGTAGAAATCGCGCTTCACCGTCAGTCGCTGCTTGCGCTCCTCCGGCGCGCTCTCCAGCACGCTCAACCCCCGCTCCGCCAGCGCCCGCGCCTCCGCCACACCCACGATCCGCTGCCGCATGATCCCCTCGAACGCGTCCGATCGCACTCGATAGTGGGCCTGCCGCGCTGCCCGAACCCCCACCCGCTCCACCAGACCCAGGCTCTCCAGCAGCCGCGTGTTCGTGCTCACCGAGCCCTTGCTCACTCCCAGCGCTTCGACTAGTTGTCCCGCTGTCTGTTGCGGCGGCTCGCAGACGTGCAGCCACCCCCAGATGCGGCCGGCGGTGCGCGGCAACCCCCAGCGCTCGAAGAGCAGCCCCCACTCCTCGACGTAGGCCAGGAGGCTCTCGTGCCGCAGGCTCTCGTTGTTCGCGTTAGGGTTCATGCCCGCTTGACAGTTCTGGACGTTCAATATATACTGAACTTAGAGCACCGTGTCAATAGATCACCCCAGCGTCAGGTCGCGACCATGAACTGCACCCGAACCCTCGCCCTCGCGCTCGCCCTCTTCTCCGCGCCCACACTGGCACTCGGCCAGGAGTCCGCCCGGGACATCATCGACCGGGTCGACCGCATCATGCGTGGCGAGTCGAGCCACGGCCTCGCCACGATGGAGGTGGTGACGGAGAACTGGGAGCGCAGCATGACGATGGAGATCTGGTCGCTGGGGACCGAGTATTCGCTGATCCGCATCACGGCGCCCAACAAAGAGGCGGGGACGGCGACGCTGAAGGCGGGCGACGACATCTGGAACTACCTGCCGCGGGTCGACCGCTCGATCAAGATTCCGCCGTCGCTGATGATGGGGGCCTGGATGGGCTCGCACTTCACCAACGACGATCTGGTGAAGGAGAGCCGGCTGATCGAGGACTACGACATCGAGTTCGGCTACGACGGTGCGCGCGACGGTGTCCAGGTGTGGGAGTTCGTTCTGACGCCGAAGCTGGAGGCCGCAGTCGTCTGGGGTCGTATCACGTACGAGGTGCGGCAGGACGACCTGATGCCGACCTGGGCGCGCTATTACGACGAAGACGGCAACCTGGTCCGCACCATCACGTTCAGCGACTATCAAGTAATGGGTGGTCGCTTGGTCCCGGCGCGGATGGACGTGCTCCCGGAAGACAAGCCCGGCGAGCGGACCACGGTCGTTTACTCGGAGCTCGAGTTCAACATCGACATCGACGAGAGCTTCTTCTCGCTGCGGGCTCTGCGCGGTCGCGGAAGGTAGGCTACGATGCTCTCCCGTCCCTGGTGGCGTATCGGCTGGCGGAATCTCGGCAGAAACCGGCGGCGCACTCTAATCACCGCGGCCGGCCTCGCCTTCGGTTATCTGGCTGTCGTCGTACTCATCGGTCTGATGGATGGGCTGACGGCCGAGATGATCGAGAGCGGTACCGGCGTGCTTTCAGGCCAGTTACAGGTACACGACATCGAGTACCGACCCGAGCGGAAGATCTACGACACCATCGGCGGACGCGACGGTGCGGACGTGGAGCGCCTCGTTCGAGAGGTCGCCGCCGATCCGGTCGTCGAAGCGGCGGCGCCCCGCGTCTTCGCCGGTGGGCTGGTCAGCTCGGGCGAGTCCACGGTCGCCGGCATCTTGATGGGCGTCGATCCCCAGCTCGAGGCCGGCGTCAGCCGCTTGATGGACAGCATTGTACGCGGTCGATCTCCTGCAGACGGGACCAACGAGATCCTCATCGGCACCGAGATGGCGCGCCAACTCGACGTCGACGTCGGTTTTGACGAGCTCGTCCTCATCGCACCGGCTGCCGACGGCTCGATGGGCTACGACCTGTACACGGTCTCCGGGGTCTACCAGAGCGGCATGGCCGAGCTCGACGCGTCGTACGCGGTCATGCCGATCGCCTCCCTCCAAATCCTGGTCGCTCTCGATCCCGGGCGGATCCACGAGATCGCCGCTTCGGTCACCGACCCCTGGCTGGCGCCCGAGGCCGCCGACCGGCTGACTGCCGAGCTGTCCCCGCTCGACCTCGATATCGAGGTTGCGCCCTGGACCGAGCTGCGACCTGAGATGCTCGACTACGCACAGCTCGCCGACGGCTGGAGATTCGTCGTCATCTTCATCGTCTTCGCCATCGCCATTTTCGGCGTGGCCAACACGATGCTGATGGCGACGTACGAGCGGCGCCGCGAGATCGCGGTGATGCTGGCGCTGGGCACGACACCTTTTTCCATCGTGCGCAGCGTGCTCTCCGAGGCGCTCGCCTTGGGGATCTTGAGCCTCGCCTTCGGCGCCGCCATCACCTTCCCGGTGATGTTCTGGTTCCACAACGCACCGCCCGACCTGAGCTGGATCTACGGTGATTACACGATCTTTGGAGCGCTGATCCGACCGCGCCTGCGCGTCGAGTACCACTTCGCCATGGCGTTGTGGACCGGCGTTGCGCTCCTGATCACGGCCTTGCTGGCGTCGCTCTATCCTGCGGCCCGCGCCGCACGAGTGCCGCCCGCCGATACACTCTCAGGACTATGATGACCCGCGCGATTACCCTGGTCCGGCTGGCTCTGCGGAACCTGCGGCGACAGGCTCGGCGCAGCGCGATCACTGCGGCCGCGATGATCGTCGGCGGCGCGCTGATGATCTTCTCGTTGTCGATCGGCGATGGCGGCCACGAGCAATGGATCGAATCAGGCGCCCGTATGGGCAGCGGTCACATCGCGATCCAGGCGCCCAACTTCCACAAGAGCCGAAAGATCGACGATAGGCTCAGCTCCTCGGCGCGTGGTGCCGCCGAATCGGCGTTGCGGCGTCCTGAGGTCGCCGAGCACACCCTCGCCGCAGTGCCACAGCTCGCCGTCGTCGGGCTGGCGAGCTCGCCGACCGGCGCCCGCCCGGCCCAGATCATCGGCGTCGACCCGATCGCCGAAGCGGAGTTCTCGATCCTAGACGACAAGGTGATCGAGGGCCGTTACCTCCAGCCCGACGACCGGCTCGCCGCCTACGTCGGCGCCGGCCTACTGGAGGGCCTCGACCTCAGGCTCGGCTCGCGCTTCGTGCTCACCGCGCAAGACGCCGACGGCGAGATCGCCGGCCAACTCGTACGTGTGGTCGGTGTCTACCGCACCGGGGTACCCGAGGTCGACGAGGCCGTCATCCACATCCCGCTGGCCACCGCCGGCTCGTGGCTGCGCTCCGGAGACGACGTGACGACAATCGCCGTGCTCCTCGACCAAAGCAGCAGAGTGCGCCCGGTCAGCCGTATCCTCGAGCGCGAGCTGAGCGCCGAGCGCGAGGCGGGAAATCTCACGGTGCTGGGCTGGCGCGAGGCGATGCCCGTGCTGGACGCGGCGGTACGGATCGACGATCTAGGCAACTACGTCTGGCAGGGCATCATGTTCGGCATCATCGCCCTCGGCATCGTCAACACCGTGCTCATGTCGGTAATGTATCGCAAGCGCGAGTTCGGCCTGCTGCAGGCCCTCGGCTTCACACCGCGGCAGACCGGTGGCCTGATAGTCACCGAAGGTGTAATTCTCACATTCGTGAGCGGCCTGATCGGCATCGCGCTCGGACTGTTCCTCACCTGGTATTTCTTCCGCGATGGACTCGACTTTTCCTTCGCCTGGGACGAGGAATGGAGTTTCTCGGGCATCGCGATGGATCCGGTCTTCGTTCCCTTGTTCCGTGTGACGCGGGTCATTCAGTCGCTTGTCTTTCTCTTCTTGATCGGCACCTTCGCCTCACTCTATCCGGCTTACCGCGCGACACGCATCGATGTCGCTGAAGCGATGAAGTTCGAACGATGATGACTACGAATATGAACGACCGTAACATGGCAGCGGTACGGACCGACAACGTCTGGAAGATCTTCGAGCAGGAAGCCGAAGAGGTACAGGCGGTCCGCGGCGTTACACTGGTGGTCGAGCCCGGCGAGTTCATCGCCATGGCGGGTCCGTCGGGATCCGGCAAGACAACGCTGCTCAACCTGATCGGCGGCCTCACACGATCGAGCCGCGGCGGAATCTGGGTGGAAGGGCGCGACATCTCGTCTATGTCCAACCGCGAGCTGGCGCGCATGAGACTCGAGCGCATCGGCTTCATCTTCCAGGCTTACAACCTGCTGCCGGTCCTCACCGCACTGGAGAACGCCGAGTTCCCGCTACTGCTGCAGGGCGTGAACGGCGGCGAGCGTCACCGCCGGGTTAGCCAGCTGTTCGAGCGCACCGGCCTCACCGGCCTCGAAGACCGAAAGCCCGGCAAGCTCTCGGGCGGCCAGCAGCAGCGGGTCGCGGTCATCCGGGCAGTCGTCGCCCGGCCGGCGCTCGTACTCGCCGACGAGCCCACCGCCAACCTCGACACCACTGCGAGCGACGCGCTGCTCGACATGATGGAGGAGTTGAACCGCGACCTCGGCACCACCTTCGTCTTCGCCACCCACGACCCACGCGTGATGGAGCGGGCGCGACGGCTGATCCGGCTGGTCGACGGCGCGATCGAATCGGACGATCGGCGTCGGCCCGAGCCGCACCGGTGAGCAGGCCGGCGACGCTCGCCCTGCTCTTCACCCTGCTGGGGGCCGCACGTGCCCACGCCCAGCAGCTCCCCGAGATTCGCGGCTACTACCTGAACGTCCCGCTCTGGAACGACTCCACGCCATTCGCCGTCGGTGGCTTCGGTGATCTGCAGCGGCTGCGCCTGATGACGGCGCCGGCGCTCGGCCCCCTCGACTTCGAGGTCGCCTACGAGCACCTGCTCTCTTATAGCGAGCGCGCCGTATCCGCAGCGGTCGGCAGCATCATCGGGGGATTGACGCCGGGCGGCGGTGAATGGCTGGACTTGCAGTGGACGATCGAGGAGTCGGACCACTGGCTCTGGCGCCACCGCTTCGATCGGCTCAGCCTCCGCTACGCCGGAGAATCGTTCGAGGCAACCGTCGGCCGGCAGACGATCTCCTGGGCCACCACCCTCTTCCTGACGCCCGCCGATCCGTTCGCGCCATTCGACCCCGCCGACCCGTTCCGCGAGTACCGCGGCGGCGTGGACGCGATACGCTTCCAGGCCTTCCCGGGCACGCTCAGCGATATCGACCTCGTATTGCGGATGTCCGACACCGGCAACGGTGAGACGCTGACCGCGCTGGCCCGCGGGCGCACGGTCTGGAAAGGATGGGAATTGTCTGCCTGGGGCGGCAGCCTGCACGAGTCCGCCGCCGCGGCGCTGGGCGCGGCCGGCTCCGTAGGTCCTGTCGCGCTACGCGGAGAGCTCTCGCTCAGGGACGAGGCCGACGAGTTGATCCTACGCGGAACGATCGGCGCCGACACCCGGCTCGAGGCGTTCGACCGTGACCTCTATCTCGTACTCGAGTATCAGCACGATGAGTTCGGCGCCGCAGCCGCCGACGAGCTGCTCGGCGTCGTGCTCTCCGAACCGCTCGCCCGCGGCGAGCTGCAGGTGCTGGGCCGCGACGAGTTCGCCGCCCAGGCCAGCTACCAGCTGCACCCACTGCTGGGCACCAGCCTGATCCTGCTCTGTAACCTCAACGACCCCAGCGCGCTGGTCTTCCCCGGCGCCTCCTACTCGCTCTCCAACGAGGTCACCCTCCAGGGCGGTCTCTACCTCGGTTTCGGCGATGGGACACAGGAAAGCCAGTTCGACATCCCGTCCGAGTACGGAATCGTGCCGACAACCGTCTACCTGTCGCTGACCGCCTTCTTCTAGACCTCGAACGTCTCTCTGCTCACGCCGGGCGACGCCGACCGCTCGAGCGCTCGCCTGAACAGCCAGCCGCTGACAAACAGCGCCAGCGCGATCCACAGGATGCCCCAGAACAGCGTGGGAACACCGGTCAGCTCGGCCAGCATCCGGGCATCGGACATCAGCTCCGGCCGCTCGAGCACGTCGCTCTTGATATCGAGGATCGCGTAGAGGCAGCTGGTGAGACCGAGGACCGTGAGCAGCGCGGCGTTGCCCTCGACCGGCAGCTGTCGGCCCGCCGCGATCAGCACACCGCCGAACGCCACGCCGAACACCAGTCCGAACGGGTTGCGCACGTAGAGGAGCGTGGTGCCGATGACCAGGGCGCCGATGACGCCCGCGGCGATTCGCGGGCCCGATCCGCGGCCGCGGGCCGCCCACAGGATCGCCGCACCCCAGAGCAGGCTGCCGAGATAGCCGGCCGACAGCACGAGGAACCTGTTGCCGCCGGGGCACTGGCAGAGTCCGCCCTCGTTCGGCGTGATCACGATCCTCTCGATCGTGCCACCCGTCGCCAGCGCCATCGCGCCGTGACTGACCTCGTGTAGCAGAACGACGAAGATCTTCAGGGGATAGACGATCGGCGTGTTCCAGAAGAACCACAACGCCACGAAGTAGACGGCGAACCCCGCAAGAAACTTGACGCGTCGCTTCGTGATCTCTGTCATGTTCCGTCCGTCACGTGCTTCGGGGTTCGCCGTCTTCACCTGCCCACTGCATGTCGTAACGACTACGCTACCGCAGCCGCTCGACACCGAACATTACGGGCCGCATCTCACCCTTGTTTCGCACGCCGGACTCGCAAACCCTCGACCCGGTCCACCCGTACGCACAGCCGGTAGGCCCAGTATGCGGCGACGAGTAGGATGGTGACGGCCAGCGGGATCGCGCCAGCCCCGTGCTCAATCTCATCCGCTTCCACCGGGCCCGCAGCCAGATACCCCAGCAGGCCGGCGATGTTGTTCACCGCATGCACCACCACGGCGGGCAGGATACTGCCGCTGCGCCAGGTCACCCAGCCGACCGGCAGGCTCCAGAAAAAGAAGAACAGCACTCCATCGGGGCCGTGCAGTAACCCGAACGCCATCGCCGCCACCGCGATGGCGTACCCGTGCCGCAGTCGCACCTCCAACACTCCTTGCAGCAGGCCCCGAAACAGTGCCTCCTCGATTACCGGTGCGGCCAACACCACGCCGACCACCAGGGCGATCTGCTCCAGCGTTCCCTCGGCCGCCCTGACAAACTCGATGTCCTGCGCCGGCGGTCCCAAGATGATCGTGGCCGACAGGTTGAAGAACAGCAGCGCGACACCCAGCTGCAGCGCCAGCGAGTAGGCGGCACGCGGCACGCGCAGCAGCCTGAGCGCGGCCCGTACACTGCGGCCGGTAGCCGCCAGATAGAACGCCACGCCACCCAAGAATCCGATCTCGCCCAGCAGAAAGGCGATGACCAGCGATCTGCTGACCAGGCTGCCCAGCCCGGTCAGAACCAGCGCCAGGGCCAGCCCGGTGAAGAAGGCGCCCACGACGGCACCGAGACCGGGTGCGCGACTCGCCCCCGGCGTCGGAGCCTCCGCTCCACCGTATCGTGCCGATCGCCGATCGCTATCCGCCGGTCGCATCCTATCCCCACTCGCCTTCCAACAGGTCGGCCCGACTACTGCAGCGTCACCGGTTTAACGTTTCACTGAGGGCCGGCATCTACACAATACGGAGCGACGCGGCACGCTGGAATCGCCGAGTTCGCCCCGACGCAAAAGGTTACGACGGCAGGTACGATCTGGCCAGTAAGCGGCGCATAATTCACCGGGTCGCTCCGTTCCAGACGGGATACAGCAGCGGGGAAGCAAGGGGCGGAGCACCCGGTGAACACAGCGAGCTGAGAAACGCGCTACCGGCCGGTCGGCAGTGATGCCGGGTCAGGGAATGACAGCTGGTGAGGACAGGTCTGAGGGGATTAGGTCCTCGAGTCTCCTGGCCCGGCATCCTTACGTCAGCCACGCTCCTCCCTCGACAGATGCGCCTCCCCGGGCTAATGTGTCGTTACACCGTACTACCTTTGTTGCGCTGGCACCGTCACAGCCGGGCCCGTTCGCGCCCGGCTCCTACCCGGAGGCGCCCATGAAACTGTCCGTCAAGTCGCTGGCAATAGCCTGCGCCATCCTTTGGGCGGCGACTGTCTTCCTGATGGGTCTGGCCCACCTGATCTGGCCGAGCTACGGCACCGCCTTCCTCGAGCTTGCCGCCTCGATCTATCCGGGGTACGAAGTCGGCGGCTTCGGCTCGGTTATCGTCGGGACCCTATACGCGGCCGTCGACGGCGCGGTCGGCGGAGCCATCTTCGCCTGGCTCTATAACCGGTTCGCCGGCTCGCCTGCCGCCGGCTGACGACCGGGACGACTCGGCCGCCCCGACCGCGAAACTTCACCGTTCCCGGGATCGTAGGGACGCCTGGACGGCACTAGCAGGGTCATTCCAACCCTTTCGCCAGCTGGCATGTCTAAGCGAGAGGACCCAGCCACGGTATCCCAATGCGCCCCGTGGGGACGGCGCGTGTCCATTTACAGCTGCCACAGCGGAGGCACAGTCATGAGGTTTCGGTACTTGAGCGCCTTGGTATCCGGCGTCCTGGTCGTCATGACGGCGACACCGGTCCAGGCACAGCGGGAGTACTCGTTCGAGGGGGACGAGCTCCTGGTCACCAACCTGGTCGGCGAGGTCACAGTACGTGGCCACGACGGTTCCCGCATCATCGTACGCGTCCAGCCGGGCGGCGACGATGCCGATGCGATCACCTTCGAGGTCAAGGAGGGTGGCCGCGCCGAGTTCCACTCGGTCTTCCCGCTCGATCGGGCCACTGAGATCCACTACCCGCGCCGCCGCGGCGGAAGTAGCCAGTTCCGCCTCGAGAACTGGACCGATGAGAGCTCATTCCTGGAACAGCTCTACTCGGGCGTCTCCGGCCGCGAGCGAATCGAGATCGGCAGCAACGTAGGTCGCGGCGCCCTCGAGGCGTGGGCCGATCTGGAGGTCCTGGTGCCGCGCGGCGTCGATACGCGCATCGCGATCGCCGTCGGCGAGATCAGAGCGATGAATGTGGACGCGGGGCTCGACCTCGATACGTACAGCGGCTCGGTCACGGCCGAGAACATCGGCGGCGATACGCGGATCGATACCGGTAGCGGCTCAGTCGAAGTCACCGGCATCGTGGGCGACCTATGGGTCGACACGGGTTCCGGCAGCGTCGACGCGGCCAATATCGAGGGCCACGACATCCGCATCGACACGGGCAGTGGCGGCGTCACGGTCGAGAATGCCGCGGCGGCCAGCCTCGAGGTCGATACCGGCAGCGGCTCGGTACGGACCCGCGACGTCTCCTGCGATCGAGCGAACATCGACACCGGCTCCGGCTCGGTGACCCTCGATCTGGTCAGGATGGGCGGCGGTAACTACGTGATCGACACCGGCAGCGGTGCTGTGACCGTCAATCTGCCGGCCGACGCCTCGGTCCACGTCATCGCCGAGACGGGCAGCGGCGGCATCAACCTCGACGTGCCCAACGCCATGCTGCGCCGCATGAGCCGCGACGAGATCGAACTCGAGATCGGCGGCGCCGACGCGCGGCTCGAGATCGACACGGGCTCCGGCGGCATCACGCTGCGCACGCGATGAAGCAGTAATCAGTAATCAGTGATCAGTAGCTAGTGATCACTGGCTACTGATCACCGATTACGGCCGGCCTTTGAGCGAGGCCAGCGCGACGGGGAGAAGTATGAGTGGGCTGGGATCGCCGCCCTCGAACGCCAGCCCCAGCAGCGCCCCGAAAAAGCCGCCGGCGACTCCGGAAGCGCCGATCACAGCACCCCTCCATTCGGTGAAGAAGAGATGCTCCTCAACGTGAATCCGCGTCCGGCCGACGTCTCGTGTCACCGTGACGATCACCCGCCGGACGTCCTCACCGGATGCGGCGGGGCTCCAGGTGAGTGTCCTACCAACTGTGGAGACGTGGCCGACGATTCCGAGTGTCCCCTGGATCTCGTCCACCAGCGCTTCGTGCTCCGACTCCCGTATCTCGCCCTCTACGGTACGGTCGACCGCCACTCTGTCCCTACGCGGCTCCGGCGACCGGGCTGCCATCTCCCTGCGCTCGGCGATCCCCGAACCGGCCGGCCGGGCCAGTTCTCTCGCCGCTTGGCGCACCAGCTCCGGTGGCATGCCCACATCCGCCGCAATCTGCTCGACGGCGCCGATCGATAACGCGCCTTCTTCTGTGGGCTGTGTGGCCTCCAGCTCGGCGGCGCGCTCGAGGATCTTGCGGACCTGACTGTCGTTGAGCCTGACGCTCCCCGCGGCCGCAGCGGTCAATGCATCGGCGAACTCCACCGGCGTCGCGAACCTGCGGTCGGGCCGCACCGCCAGTGCCCTGACCAGCGTCTGCTCGACCCGACCCGGTAGCCCATCGAGGCGCTCGCGATGCTCGGGCGCTGCATCGACGAACCTCCCCAACCGCAGCCCGTCTTCCGTCGGCCACAGCCCCGGCGTCTCGCCCACGAGCATCTCATAAACGACGCAGGCGAGTCCGAAGACGTCGGTTCGCTCGTCGAACTCGGTGATCGCCGCAGCCTGCTCGGGGCTCATATAGCCCGGTGTCCCCAGTGGCACGCCGGTGCGCGTGCTCAAGCGCCGCGGCGACCTGCTGGGCAATGCGTAGCGCGATGTCGAGAGGGACTGCCGTGCCGCGGCTCAAGTGACCGCGTAGCGAGCCGCCGGCCACATACGGCATCACGTAATAGAGAAAGCCGTCCGCTTCCGCCGAATCGAGCAGCGGCAGGATGTGTGGGTGATTGAGTCGGGCGGTGATCCGGATCTCGCGCAGGAAGCGGTCCGACCCCACAGCCACGGCCAGCTCCGCCCGCAGAATCTTGATCGCGACGTCACGCTCGTGCCTCAGATCGCGCGCGATCGATATCGTCAGTCATCCGAGGTAGCGTCGCCGGGCTCCAGTGCAGGCCGCGTAGCTTTCCCCGCCAGCGCCGCCAACCGATCGGCAAGCTCGAGCAGCTTCGGTCGGTGGCGAGCTGCTTTACCCTTGAGGAAGATGGCCACAGCCGAGATGGCGCCGACGGGGGCGAGCAGGATCGCCAGTAAGAATGCCCGGTCGCCCAAGCCGAGCGCACTGATTAACCCGATCCCGGTGAGGACCCCGACGCCTACGCCCCAGGCCGGTACGAATATCCTCCAGCCCGACAGCTCGAAGCGTTCCTCGATGTGGACCTGCGTCTTCCCGGCCTCCGGGGTGACCGTCACGATGACCTTGCGGTCATCGGTTCCCGGGGCGGCCGGACTCCAGGTGAGTGTGTCCCCAAGCACCGAGACGTGACCCACCATGCCGAGCGCCGTCTGGATCTCGTTCACCATGGCCCTGTGAACGGACGCATCGATCTCGCCCGCGACCGTCCGGTCGAGTATCAGCGTGTCCTTGCGATAATCGACCTGCGTCGGGCCCGGCGCCGCCTCGTGCGGCACGACACGCCCGCCCGGCGGGCCCAGCTCCCTCACCGCCGCGCGGACGTGCTCCGGGGGAATGCCGACCTCGGCCGCCACCTGCTCGATCGCACCGACGGAGAGCGCGCCCCTCTCCGTCCCCTGCTCCGCCTCTAGCTCCGCCGCACGCCTGAGAACCTCATCCACCTGCGCCTCGGTCAACTTCGTGCTTCCGGCCGCCGCCAGCGCCAGCGCGTCGGCGAACTCGCCCGGCGACCCGAACCGCTCCGCCGGTCGCGCCGCCAGCGCTCTCACCAGCGTCTGCTCGACCCTGCCCGGTAACTCGTCCAGCCGCTCGCGATGCTCCGGCGGCGCGTCCAGCAACCGTCCCAGCCGCGCGTCATCCGGACTGGGCAGAGCCACCGGTGTGCCGCCGGTCAGCATCTCGTAGACCACGCACCCCAGGCTGTAGACATCGGTCCGCTCGTCCAGCTCCGCCACGCCCATCGCCTGCTCGGGGCTCATGTAGCCCGGTGTGCCCACCGGGAACCCGGTACGGGTCAGCGCCTCCCGGCCCGCCAAGATCACCGCCTTGGCGATGCCGAAATCCGCCACCACCGCCAGCCCCTCGGAGAACAAGATGTTCTCGGGCTTCACGTCCCGGTGTATCACGCCGTGGCGATGGGCCAGGTCCAGCGCCGCCGCCACCTGCCGGGCGATCCGCAGCACCGCCTCGACAGGCAATCGCGCCTCGCCAGCCAAGCGCCGGCGCAGCGAGCCACCGGCCACGTACGGCATGACGTAGTACAAGAAACCGTCCGCCTCGCCCGAATCGAGCAGCGGCAGGATGTGTGGGTGATTGAGCTGGGCGGTGATCCTTATCTCGCGCAGGAAGCGGTCCGAGCCGACCGCCGCGGCCAGCTCGGGGCGCAGCACCTTGACCGCGACCTGCCGCTCGTGCTTGAGGTCGCGCGCCCGGTAGACGGTGGCCATGCCCCCGCTGCCGAGCTCACCCTCGATCGAGTAACGCTCCGCGAGGGCCGCCCTGATGCGCTCGGGATCGTCCATCATCGGCCCTCAAGATGCCGCCTCGCCAGCGCGACCGCCAGATTGCTCTTTCCTCGGGGCTCACCGCCCGACACGGCGCGATTGACCGGCGTCGGTCGTGAACGGGAGGTCGCGATGACAGTCAGATACAAAGCCGGATTGTTGATCGCCCTCGCCGCGGCTGATGGCGACGCTCGACCGCATCCAGGCCGAAGCGGACCTCGAGGAATTCGTCGAACGCATACCGGAAGACGCCGTCTTCATGCCGCCGGCGAGCCGATCCCATTCGACAACAAGTACCTGATGGTGCTCGAGAGGGGAACGGACGGATCGCTTCAGATCTGGCGAGCGATTTTCAATAGCAATCGGCAGACTGACCACTGACCACTGATCACTGACCACTGATTACTGATCACTGACCACTGATTACTGATCACTGACCACTGACCACTGATTACCGACTACCGACTGCCGTCCGCCGGAATCATCAACTTCCACAGACCCAGACCGAGCAACGCGTTGACCAGGAAGTGGGCGCTGATCGCCGGCCACAACCCCGCGCCCACGATCACCGGCAGGCAGAGCACGTAGCCCATGAGGAACGCGCGCACCACGCCCGCCTGACCCTGGTAGCCGTGCAGCACACCGAAGGCGAGGTTGGCAACCAGCGCCGCCAGCCAGCCGTTCTCCAGCCAGCCGCTCAGACCGGCGAGCAGGAAACCATGATAGGCAAATTCTTCGCAGAACCCGGCGCTCGCCGACACGCCGAGGAAGGCCCAGCGCTCCTCCGGGCTTTGCGGCATCAGGTGGTAGGTGAGCGGTGACTCCCGGATCCCCAACCGCGCCGCACCACGGCTGATCAGGTAGTTGCCCACCAGCGCGCCGCTCGTCGCGGCCGCGGTCCACCCGACGAACGAGCCGAGGCCGGTGGCGTGCAGGCCTATTGCAGAGACGGGGAGGCCCTCGGCCCAGAGCACGAAGCCGGCCAGGCCGCCCAGAATCACGATCCCGATGATCGCCGAGGAATAGAGCGCTCGCCGCGGCGGTAGCTCCAGCTCACGGTCCGACGGCTGCAGCAGCGCCAGGAACGGCACGCCGACCAGCAGGAAGAAGACGTAGAGACGTCCTGCCCAGCCGAACTCGACCGACGGGCTGAGGTCCTGGAAGATCGAACCCAATACGCTCACTCGCCGCCCCTATCGCTCAACCGTCCCGCCGTCCCGCGCCACGCTCCCACTTGCCCCAACCCACTACCCGGCCCAGCATGGTTACCATGGCCGGCAAGATCGAACATACCGCCCCACGGCTCAAGCGGTTGCTGAGGGACGCCGCCCACCCCGAGAAGCGCGAAGGACAGCTCGCCTACTTCAAGGAACCGATTCGCTGCCTCGGCGTCCGCGGGCCCGACATCCACCGGATCGCTGCGCTCGCCGCGAAGGAGTACCGCGGCGCCAAGCTCGGCCTGGACGAGGTCATCCAGATCGCCGACCGCCTCTGGCGACCAAGCATCCTCGAGGAGCGCGCCCTCGCCGTATTGATCGTCGCCAAGTTCAACCGGCGACTCGAGCGGCGCCATTGGGCTCATTTCGATGGCTGGGTCGACTCGCTGACCAATTGGGCCGAGACCGACGCCCTCTGCACCAAGGTCCTCGACCCGCTGCTCAGGAAGGAGCCCGGCCTCGTCGAACGCCTGAGACCGTGGACGCGCAGCGAGCTCCGCTGGCGTCGACGCGCCGCCGCCGTCGCCCTCGTATACATCGCCCGCCACGGCGGCGAGCACGAGGCCGCCTTCCAGATCTGCGATCGCCTGGCCGCCGACCGCGACGACATGGTCGAGAAGGCCGTCGGTTGGCTGCTCAAGGAGATCTCCCGGACCCGGCCGCAAGACGTCGCCGCCTACCTGATCGACAACATCGACGACCTCTCCCGCACAACCGTCTGCTACGCCTGCGAGAAGCTGCCACCGAAGCTGCGGGCCCGGGTTATGAAAGCCTAGGTTCGCTGTCCGGACGACACTCACTCCCCACGCCGATACACTACCCGGCCCTCGACCATCGTCAGTTCGGCAGTCACGTTCTCGATCTCCACCGGGTCGATCGTGAAGATGTCGTTCGACAGGACGACCAGGTCCGCATAGTACCCGGGCTCGAGCCGTCCCAGCACGTCCTCGAGGAAGCTCGCGTAGGCGGCACCGGTCGTGTAGGCGGCCACAGCCTCAGCCACGCTGATCTTCTGCTCGGGCACCCAGCCGTCGGGGTTCGCGCCGTCGAGCGTGCGGCGCGTGACCGCGGCATAGATTCCCAGCAGTGGGTCGATCGGCGCCACGGTCCAATCGCTGCCGAAGGCGAGCTTCGCACCGGCGTCGAGCAGGCTGCGGAACGCGTACGTCGTCTTGACCCGCTCGGCTCCGATCCGCTTCGCCGCCCAGCGCCCGTCGTCGATCGCGTGGTACGGCTGCATCGATGGGATCACACCGTCTCGCGCGATCCGCTCGATCGCCTCGCGCGTCAGGTGCTGCGCGTGCTCGATGCGGAAGCGGCGGTCGCGCGGCCCGTTGGCCGCCGCCGCCTCTGCGTAGGCATCGAGCAGCCAATCGTTGGCGCGGTCGCCGATGGCGTGGATGATGACCTGAAAACCGGTGGCGTCCCCGGCTGCGATCCACCCTTTGAACTCGGTCGTGTCATCGATCACTACCAGGCCCGAGCTTCCCGGCTCATCTTCGTACGGCTCGTAGAACCACGCCGTTGTCGAACCGAGCGATCCATCGACGAAACCCTTCAATCCACCCCAAAACAGGCGATCGTCGCCCCGACCCTCCCGTTCCACATACTCCGCCAGCCGCTCCCAGCTCGCCAGCGGCACCACGCTGTACACACGAATCGGTAGTTCGCCGCGGGCCCGGGCACGACGGTAGGTCTCGAGGTGCGCCCACGTCCCCATGTCCGTGATCATCGTCACCCCCCGCGCCACCGCGTGCTCGATCGCGGCCTGCAGTGCGCGATCTTGCTCTTCTTCCGAGGGCGGCGGCATCACGTCGGATACCAGCGCCATCGCATCGTCCTTCAGGATGCCCGTCGGCCGGCCGTCCGGGTAACGCACGATCGTTCCGCCCGGCACCTCCGGCGTCTCCGCCGTGATCCCGGCCAGCTCCAGCGCCCTGCCGTTCGCCAGACCCATGTGACCGTCCAGCCGCGCGACGAACACGGGCGTGCTCTCGGTCAGCGAGTCGATCCAGTCGCGCCGCGGCAGCTCGCCGCCCCACAGCTCGTGGTCCCACTGGCCGCCGGTTACCCAGTCGTCCGGATGCCCCGCCGCAAACTCGCCGATCCGCCGCGCGAACTCCTCCGGCGTAGCGGCGTCCCGCAGCTGTACGCCCGCCAGGTCGAAACCGCCGGCCACGAAATGCGTGTGGCTGTCCATCAGACCCGGGACCACACGACGACCGGCCAGATCGATCCGCTCCGTCGAAGCGCCGGCCAACTCCTCGATCTCCGCATCGCCGCCCACCGCCAGCACCCTGCCGCCCGCGATGGCCAGCGCCGTCGGCGCCTCGGCCGCCGCGACCGGCGACTCCGGGCCGTACCAGATCAGACCGCCACTCAGGATCAGCTCCGCTTCCACGTCCCGCCGCTCGGCGCAGCCCGCCAGCAGCGCCGCCGTCGCCACCATCAGAGTAGTACGCACCTTAACCATCGTGACACCTCCCGAGAACGCTATCGCTGCGGCCAAACCTCTTCCACTACCCGCTCGAGCGGCTCGGCCGTCGTACGCAGCCGAAACGCCTCCCGCGTCTGCATGTTGTACCGATCGCCCGGGGCGAGGAAGTAAAACACGCCGCCCGAGTCGAGACGGTGGCCGTGATCGTAGATGGCGACGTAGCTAGCACCGATCACACGGAACGAATCACCTCGCACCACGATCGCTGTATTCTCGTCGAGTCCGATCCCCAACAGCTCGGGATGCGCCTCGATCACCTCGATCAGATCGAACTGACGGTTGCGCTTCAGCAGGTGTTGATCGATCGCCACGTCACGCAAAAAGCCCAGCCCCTCCTCATGGTCGCCCATCATGATCGTGTTCGTCTCCGTGTCGCCCCGCACCAGGTACGAGCCCTGTATCGTGGCTCCCGCCGAGCTGCCGCCGATTACACCACCTCGCTCCAGCACGCCCCACAACTCGTCGTGCACCTTGCTACCCAAATACGAATCCGCCAGACGCCACTGCCGGCCGCCCGTGAACCACACGCCCCGTGCCGCATTGAGCGGCGCGATGAACTCGTCCGAGTTCGCCTCACTCCGGTCCCTCGTGTGAAGCACCGTCAGGTTCATCGCCCCGACCTCCCTCAGCTGCCGCAGGCAGGGGCAATACTGATCGTACTCATCTGCGCCACCCGCCGTCGGGATCACCACGATCGGCGCTTCCGGGCCGCCCGCCAGCTCCACGAACTCTTCGAGAATCGTGAGATCCCGCAGACCACCACCCACGACGACCAGCGACCCGTTCGCCGGGCCGACCTCCTGGGCAGCGCCGACTGCCGCGCTGCCGGCCACCAGCAGAACAACGACGAGAGAACCGAGTCCCGTTGCCACCTTCGACATAGATTCGACCTCCGAGAAAGTGCTGTCAGCCGCCGCTGCGCTCGGCGATGATCCGCGCCAGTGCGGGCGCCTCGATGTTCCCACC